>Ga0307509_10003777_pt1 | contig 22534 bp, 28 predicted proteins | sample 10_EM_MG_FD_202245 | JGI IMG/M metagenome (GOLD analysis project Ga0307509, IMG submission 202245) | Populus trichocarpa ectomycorrhiza microbial communities from riparian zone in the Pacific Northwest, United States - 10_EM | ecosystem: Host-associated > Plants > Roots > Unclassified | place... | reverse complement strand
GCTCTCCCCCTCTCCCTTCATTGCCTTCCTTCCTCTCTTCCTTCCTCTCATTCCTTCCCTACTCCTACCTCCACCTCTCTTTCACCATCACAGCTCTCTCGCAATTCCTCAATTGCTGTCACTGTCCCATCTTCATTTGTTCCTCCCCGTAAATTCTCCTTCACCCTGCTTACCGCTCTTTCCCTAATGTCAGAGTTCATCACCCCCACCAAGGAGGCAAACGTTCTTCCCCTGCAGGAGGCGCCTCCGATCTACCCTACGTCTTATAATCACACTCTCGCCGCAATCACTGCATTTACAAACATTATGGCTCCTCATGCAAATGAATTCCCTGATGGCCGTAGTGCAAATTCTACTGCCCCCAACGAATTATTCACTGTTTGCTCCCCGAATGTCATCTATACTGATGATGCCATCAAATCCACTTACACTTACCGTACTACCAAAGTCACCAAGGCTGGCAACAAGTATGTCGCAGAGCCTCTCGAGACTGTGTACGACTTCAATGTCCAGCGTAAAGTTGGCAAGGTGGGGCTCATGCTCGTGGGATGGGGCGGTAACAATGGAACCACCGTTACTGCCGGTATCATCGCCAACCGTGAGGGCTTGACTTGGGAATCACGCGAGGGCACTAGGGGTGCAAACTATTACGGCTCCGTTATCATGGGATCTACCATTAAGTTGGGTAGCGAGGCTGAAACTGGGAAGGAGATTCATATCCCTTTCCATGACATCCTCCCAATGGTTCATCCGAATGATCTTGTCCTTGGCGGGTGGGATATCAGTGGCATGAATCTTGCCGATGCTATGGATCGTGCGGCTGTTCTCGAACCCGATCTTAAGCGTCAGGTCAAGAAGGAAATGCAAAACATGGTTCCGTTGCCCAGTGTTTACTACTCCGACTTCATTGCGGCCAATCAGGAGGATCGTGCCGATAATGTTTTGAAAGGCACAAAGGAGGAACATGTCGAGAAGATCCGCAGCGATATCCGGTAGGCAGAATACAATATCCTTTGAGAAATTATGTTAATGCTGACTCTTGCTTCCTACTAGTAACTTCAAGGCAGAGAAGAACCTCGACAAGGTTATCGTTCTCTGGACCGCCAACACCGAACGTTACGCAGAGATCATTTCCGGTGTCAATGACACTGCTGAGAATCTTCTTGCCGCCGTCAAGGTTAGCCACGATGAAGTTGCACCATCTACTATTTTTGCTATCGCTTGTATCCAAGAAGGCGTCCCTTTCATCAATGGTTCTCCACAGAATACGTTTGTTCCGGGTGCAATTGAGCTTGCCGAGCAACACAAGTCTTTCATCGGCGGCGACGATTTCAAGTCCGGCCAAACCAAGATGAAATCCGCGTTGGTCGATTTCCTTGTCAATGCCGGTATCAAACTTACTTCGATTGCCTCTTACAACCATCTAGGAAACAACGGTATTCTCACCCCCGCCCTTTCTTTTGGGCATTACTAACTTGTGACAGATGGGAGAAATTTGAGCGAGCAGAAGACCTTCCGAAGCAAGGAGATTAGTAAGAGCAATGTCGTCGATGACATGGTGGAGGCCAACTCCGTTTTGTATAAGAAGGGAGAACATCCTGATCATACTGTAGTCATCAAGTACATGCCTGCCGTTGGAGATTCCAAGCGCGCATTGGATGAGTACTACGGTGAAATTTTCATGGGCGGCCACCAAACTATCTCGTAAGTTGCACCGTACAGCTTCTCACATGTTCTGGGCCAGTAAACTTACAGCGATTCATAGCATGTCCAATGTTTGCGAGGATTCCCTCTTGGCGAGCCCGCTCATTATCGATCTCGCCCTTATCGCCGAGCTCATGACACGCATCACCTGGAAGTCTCACGCTTCTAACCGTGTTGCGACCAAGGATTACAAGGGCTTTCATAGTGTCCTCAGTATCTTGAGTTACATGCTGAAGGTAATTTATTGCGAACTGCACTCCTTCCCAGTGAACCCACAACTGACCCTTCTTCCTTAGGCTCCCTGCACACCCCCTGGAACTCCTGTCATCAATTCTCTCGCCAAACAACGTGCGGCAATGTCCAACATCTTCCGTGCCTGTGTTGGGCTAGACCCTGAGTCCGACATGACCTTGGAGCACAAGCTTTTCGCTTAGGCCTTCGGGAGTCCCAATTGAGCCGGGAATAGTTTTTAATTTTGTGTAGCGTGGCTTGAAGGTGATCTATGATATTGTTTGAATTGGTCTCCTTTTCTATTGCTTTTGTGCACATGTCCCTTTGGCCAACTATGTTTTCTGTTTTCCGTATCTTGAGCCACAAGGCCTAGTCGTTCATTTAGAATAAAACCCATTCACACGAATCTATTGCTTTAGTGACCTAAGTTGAGTGATATTCGTAATCTATTCAAACGCTGCCTTGATTAGAAGCGCACGAGCCAGGAGCAGTCCTTGTCCAGTGAAGTTCTACCCCTTGTATGGGCGCCGCCCCAGAAACCCGTGTACACTTCCCTATAAAACTGTATCGCCTGGATATCTATGGGGCTAGGTATGAAGTACTTGAATAGGGGGATTACGGACTTGTATAGTAAATTATCTGTGCGCATTTGAGTGTGCATACTAAATCCAGACACAGATTTTTGCGTACATAGTACAGGATACTTGCACGATATCGTCGACAGTGAAACCAATTTGCCTGCCAGACAAGGGCTGGAACTTCTAAACTCGGCCCACTGCCCCAGGTTTAGGGAAAGGGGCAGAGGTCTTGATCTGCATGCCGTAAGCCACATATATCGGACCACCCTCTTTCCTCCCTTTCCGCTTAGGTTCAAAGTTTGACAAACTGGGAGAGCAGAATGCATCACCATATCTCACTCGAAAATTCTAAACCCTCTCCTGAATCCTGATAGCAGGCTAGTCAATTAGATGGGGAACACGCTTTGATTTCCCTTAGCAAAGTGGCCTAATGAACGGCTGGAGAGATAGCGAGCACACTAGAAGGAGGTGCGAATTGTATTTATAACTGTAACTAAAATATAGCCTGACCCCCATTAGACGAGTGCATGTCTCGGACATATCATTGAGAATATCGGGGGGGAGTAGCCGGCACATCCAGCTACTGCCGTAACGTGAGGGTATCAGGGCTACCGATCTGATTAACATTCCCTACCAGAACTGCCTTCCGCCTGAGAGCTCCTATGATATCATACATCAGGATTTCTTCCCTGGTGGGCTTGGATTTTGATCCGTACCCCCCGGGCCCGGGCAGGTAGGTATGGTGCCCTATATCAACCCCGGTGCACTTTATGTATGATATGTATCATAATAATATTATGATATTTACAGGGCAGATTCGGTGCCCTTGGCAGCATGTGCTGGTCCTAGTAACCGCTCCTGGGTTCAGGTTCTTCATGCCGGGAATTTGTATGATATCATACTTTATAATACCTCTTTCCACGAGCACTCGGGCGCAAGGGTGCCGGTATTTGGAGGCAGTCACTGTAAGTCCGTAAACCAATCGCACCGCCACAAAACACCCCGGGAGCGAATAGTGTTTTCCAGACGAGATATATGGCTTGGGGAGTCTGAGCTTGCTGGATCTCATTAATTGGTATTATGATAGCTATTTTTGTTAACCTACTCTGCCAAGCTTATTGTGCTTTAGCACCACTACTACCCCGCTGAGATATTATACGACACAGCACCCAAACCAAAGAGTCTTTATACGGTAAAATCACGTTCCTTGTGCGTCATAGGGGGCCAGGAGGAAGTCATATAAGTGTTGCTGGCTCCCCCCATCACCGTCTCTATCCTCGCTCCGAGTCCTATCATACGTCCCTATCCCCCACCTCGCCTCGACGAGCCCTACATCCCATCTCGAAAATATCTTGCACCTGCACCCAAAGCCAAAATGCTGGTAAGCCCACCCCCCCCCCCCACCCCCCCTTCCTGCGCCAATCCCTGAGAATACCCCGAAAAACCATGTTGACTGACTTGGACCCATACCCGGCTCCTAGCTACTGGAAGCTGGCCTCTTAACCAATTCAATTTATCTTGCTTATTGTTGCGTGTTATTTTTCTAGGAGGTACGGAACAGAGAAGGGTTGCCTGATCACTGAAGGGGCAGGGTGGGTGTGGAACTTGTGGGGTAGGGGGGCAGAACTTCAGCAGTGGGATGGGCCGTTGGGTTGTGCGATAACGTATTCCAAGACATAGCGAGTCATATGCAGATCTGAGCAATACAATTGGTTGAACTCTGGTCGAAATTGTAGTGGCTATTCTTTGGGTGCATGGCTCACTATGCCGTGGAATACGTTATAGGTGTTTGCGTAATATAACATCAGTGGAAAGCTTTTCGACAGACGTGACCGGTGAGGATGGAGCAAATGCTGGGCGAGTGCCTGTGTTACTAGTCTTGACTCTTTGATAGCACCAAAAAATACTCACCTCCTATCACTCGAAGTTCCTAATCCAGCTTAGTCATCATACATATGCACCCAATGGAGGCGGGCCGGGCTTTTGTCTATCCCCGGGTACAGGTGCTTGAGTACAGTGCTCGGGGGTGGAGGTTAGTGATGGGATAGACAAGGGTTTGTGGTCCCTATGCTCATGACCGTTAGAGGGAAACAGTGTTCTCGACGGGGCAGCCCGTCCGTCCAGGACCAGGACAAGGACGGACGACACTCCAAAGCCGTAATGGTGTTGCACAACACAGCACAAAGTACATCGGCATTGCTCCCGTAAAGAGTAAGAGTAACATTATTACTAACTTAATAGACCATCATATAGGCCTGCTTCGGTACTGTATAGTATTGAATTTACTTGTGTGCATCACAATGTCTACTGTGATACGTATACGGACGGGAGTGCTGATATGTCAAGCAAGATTAACTTCCCAGCCTCACGGAAGGAGCCGTTTGCTCCGGCGGGGAGAGTTAGTCTAGGACATGATTCTGGGCGGACGCGTTACGTCTGGTTGGTGATGGTAGGTGGGTCTGCATGAATAATAGTGCAGAACGGGGCTTATGATCATTGCAGATTGGCCGCACCCGGTTCGCACACACGGTTTTCAGGTAGCCAGACATATTGCGCCAGCAGTCTCGAGTACAGTACGCGCCTTCTTGTCAACAGAGCGCAATAAACAAAAATATACGAACGGGACGTTTAGAAAAGGGAAGAAAAATGGTTATTTTTTCGAGATGCTACTGACTTATATTACACATTACCTAGTACTCCCCCCAATCCTGCTCCCATCTTCACCTTCCGACCACATCACCCCTATATCGACATCCCACAACAGCCATCCTGGAGTACTAGTGCCAACAAGCCCTCTATCCGCCGCCCATCCCCACTATCGGGAGTATGATACTAAGATTAAAACGAGACTCCCGGTTCTGGAGTCGGCAGGAGAGCTAAAAACCAACAGTAACAAAAAAAAAAGGACTTGAATTCTCGTGCAAACATTCGTGGGGCATCATGAGAGGTAAAACGCAATGCATATGAGATGAAGGTGAGAAAGGAAAATAGAGGCAGATCGCGGGGGGTGTATTTTCGAAATGGAAGAATATTCGGAGTATAAGGAAATAGATAGATAGGTAGCACTGAGGACACAAGAAATGGGCTCGGCAAATGACTGAGTTAATGAAAGAAAGGGAGAGGGTGTATAAGAGTCGGCTGAAATATCCGTGACTTCATTAATTAAAAGGACGATAAGGGTAAGCAGTAGAAAATAAAAGGAAAAAAAGAGGCGATAATTAACGTAAAGCTCCCAAATAAAGAAAACACCCTGAGCATAAGATGACAGCAAAAAGGAAATAAGCGGCTCTACAACAGGCCTCGCTCGTGGTCCGAGACAAGACTATATCATACAACTCGACCTTGGCATCAATTTCACTTGGTGCTATTGTGACTCCAGCTAACTTTAGTTGTAGGGGCATGGAGCAACGGGAGCCGTCTACTTCCGAGCAGGAGCTTGCGTCTTGACATTATTGGACAACCAACCCTATTGCGAGAAGTCAGCGTTAACTTCTTTAGTATCCATGGGGCATGTTGAATAAAAACATCCATGCAAAGCAAGAAAAAACATACCAATCCCTCAAATAACCCCTCACCGGTAGTGGCACAACTAGGCACCACATACCAGACCCTGTCCTTCAGCTTGTGTAATTGAAGTTTTTCTGTAACCTCTGAAGGTGGCATGCCTGATTGCATAGAACGTCAGCTCAGTTTTGGAACATGGTAAGCCGGCCTTATCCTGTGGGATCAAGCACCGGCGCTTTGGCACTAGCTCCTCGAGATGGTAGATGGGATTACTCACAACCAGGGATATCTTGCTTATTAGCAAAAACTAACAGGAGGGACTCCTTCATCTCTCGGTCTTGAATAATCCTGTGCAACTCTTGCCTTGCCTCATCGATACGGTCACGATCATGACTGTCGATAACGAAAATCAAACCCTGGGTACCTGCATTAAAAAGATACATTAGGCACGGAACACAGCAAACATGAGCGTTGTGGAACCGGGGCACTCACCAGAAAAGTAATGGCGCCACAAAGGACGGATCTTGTCTTGACCACCGACATCCTACGTAAAGAAATCACTCTCAGCCTCGACCCCGCAGAATGTTTTGTAATCAGGAAATCGTCCGAAAACTCACCCACACGTTGAACTTGACATTCTTGTAAGTTACGGTCTCAACATTGAATCCAACTGTCGGAATTGTTGTTACATCCTGGTCAAGTTTCAATTTATAGAGAATAGCTAGATTCAAAAAAAGAAAGAAAAAGGTTAGCCTGTGATAGGGGACGATAGAGGGGGTTGAGAGCAATTTCAGAAACGTACTCGTCTTTCCAGCGGCATCCAAACCTAACATGAGTAGCCTCATTTCCTTCGTTCCAAACAGCTTACTCTGGTCCAAGGTCAGTAACTCATTTAAAACGAAAAACAAATGTTTCCAGCGAAATATTACCATGATTTTTGATATAGAACCTGTGGGGAAATATTAGCCTTCTCGAAATTATTTCCCATCCACAAATAGGACTACGGCCACTCACCACCCATCTTGGACCCGTGATCTTGCTACTCCTAAGAAGAGCAGCGACAAACTGACGTGTTTATTTGGACGTTTTCAGCCTTGGGTCTTTTGAAGGAATTCAAAATCCTTGATGTTTTGACCAGATGAAAAGGAGGGGGAGCGAGCTTGGGAGAGCCTTGTGGGATGGGAGGATCTGTCTGGATTGTATAGGTGGAGGGCGTTGCTGCGACAACAACCGACGCGAAAAGAAAATCGAATTTTCGGACGTGTCGTGAGTAGGGTGAAATTTTTGACGTGAAGCTGAGGAACAGAAAGGCGGGAAATGGCTATTTCTGTGGAAGTTTTAAGATAATAACTGGAGGGGACCTCTGTGGGTGTGTGGTGGGTGAGTGATGTAGTTGTGGAAATTTTGTGTGGGAGAAACTAGAGATTGCGTGGGAGACGAGGTGAACAGGTTCGGAAACGAGAATAGGGAAAAACTAGTCAGGGATGGGCCATCCCACAAAAAAAAGGGGCCGTAAATTGGATCCAGGCTTTGAGGACCGGATGATCCCTTCAAGCATGATAGGAGGAAGAAGAAAAAAATAAAAATAAAAAAATAAGCAGGGCAACAATCCAAGTGGAACCTACAAACAACACTACACACTGGCACTGTGCCGTACATGAAAATCCCGCCTTAATAACATGCGCCTTTACTCCGCATTGACGATGTTTACATCAAAATTTTGTTTATCAGGACAATAATAGCAACGATGATATAACTACTAATCTGATAAATACTACGGCCTTGTCATGAAAAGGGGTTCACCTCCGCAACAGCCACCACCACCCCACCACCCCGCTGCCCCAGTGCCAGTACCACCCCCAGATTCGCTCGCACTGGGTATATGTCAATCAACCCTCACCACAATACCCCGGGTGTCATGGCCTTTCAGCTTGTTGTATGATATGATATATTCTGCTGGTATTGCCGGAGCTAATTTCCATCAAATGCAGCCACAAACGAGTGAGAAGACCAAGAAATAATGTTTACGCAAAACTACGATCTCTAGCTATATATAAACAACGGATCCCGGTTGAAGACAAGAGGGTAAGGGATCCAATAAGCACGTGTATGAGTGGCACATATATCCTCAGGGAAAACAGCAGACCTCCGGTTCACGAAACGAAATGAGTAGGTAGGCAAATTAACCTCTCGCAGCAATATTGAACTCATCTCCCGAACTCTGCATCTGCGACAACCTCTGCAGTGACTGCTTTTGGAATCATTCTGTAAATCCCAGTATCATTCGCACTTATAACATCCACTGTCCTAATCCTTTTTCATCATGTACCGTGCTATCAAACAAGACAGGCAATAACGAGGTGGACAGTGAACACATCACCCCTCTTAACACCCACAAGAAAACACTACGTAAGACCAGAACATGGAAATACGAACCCAAATCCTATACAACGCCCATATCCCCCCCTACAAAAAGAACATCTATAAATGCAGTGGCGAAAAGAGATTTACCCTCTAACTATGTCCAATTCCAATTACTACACTCCCTGTCATCATCCGGGAAGCTCCGTTAAGTTCCTGGCCCCCCATTCACCGCATCTGTGCGTCTTTCTGCTTCTGATAAGTGCCAACAGGGCCTTCGGTAAAGGATTGTGGGGGATCTGTCTCTCCGTGATAGGGAATACGGTGATCGCGAACAACTAGGCGTTGCAAGCTGCCGATGGTCCCGACCTTCCACGCCAATATTTGGTATGCCGAAACCATTTCTCCGAACCGGACGTTATAGGCCCTCCTCCAGAAATCCAATTCAAGATCTTCGTCCCCCATAAGCTTCACTTCGAGTACCTTGATAGCAGACAATCTCCCGACAAACTCGAGGAAGCCATCGAAGCGGTTAAAGGGTGGCCAGGCAGCATGGTAGACTACAGTGGTAAGGTTCGGGAATACAGAGGGTTTGAAAGATGCGATTCCGGGCCCATATTTCGCCCTGCCCTGGAAATAATATTCATCCTCATAATATAGGGAACGGAAGCTGCCGTCGTCCACATGGAGCAGGCGGATAGGGCACTCCTTTAAAAGCAGCATTCTGAGGTCGTTACCGTCGTCAACCCCTTCGAGCCGCAGTCTCTCGAGCGTAGCAAGAAAGTATGGCCACCGAGCTGACTTCTCCCGGAGACCAGGGGCCCGGTGCTGACGTATTGACAAGGATTTCACGGAAATCTCCCAGAGAAATTTCTTCAACTCTATTCCAACCTTTCCCCCGTTCCACTGCGGCCCCATAGCTAGCCCCATGCTCTCGATTGTTCGCTCCAAAGAATTGTCCCGTATGAACTCCCGCAGCTCCCCAATACTCCTACGCGTGTGTCCATCCTCGAGTGAGAGCTTCACCGAACGGAAAAGGAACCGGAAGCATACAGCGCGAAGTCGCCTGCATGTTAAAGACAAGTTTTTGAGCGGCAGTTGTTCCTTGGATCCGTTAATGATGGTGAATTCTTCCGGGGTCCCGGCGACATATTGGACGATGTTGAGCAGAAGTTCGGTGGCCAAGAACTCTAGCGAAGCCATGGAGCATAAAGACCTAGTGCTACCGGTGGTTTGCGATACCAGTTTCTGTTTATGATATAATACTCCGCACTCGACAGAGCTATCGTAGGTTCGGCTTAGAGCAGAGAGGGGATCTTCGTGGGGTTTTGTGTAAGATATTTGTATGGGGTCTATCGAGTTGGTGAATAATTGCTTGGTATGCGGTGTGGGCTAGGGTCATATCATGGGGTAGTTTGGCGGTCACATTGATAATTTTCTCCCACTGTGACTTGCCCGCTTTGTATGTAGCTTGGCGCGCAGAGCTTTCTGCATATAAGCCATCCTTCTCTCTTCTTAGTTAGACATAGACAACAACACCCGGGTCAACCAGGACGAGGCGATTTGGGACTGGCGTACAAGTACTCCTTGGAACGTACTCGAGTACTGCTGTATGGTTGTGCAAGCCCGGATAGGTCGCTCCATTAACGTTAGTTAAGAATAAAATTATTGAACCAATAGAAGTCCTAGCCTCTAGTGACCAACGAGTCGCCGAGTGTCGTAAGGACGGGCCATCTCACGCTCCCATTGGCAGGTGAATGAGAAAAAAAACCAGTTACAATGAGACAGTTTTCAACGGCGGCTGACGAGCATGGGTATTTCGCAGGCAGAAGGATGAATTCGCCAAAGTAGGGTAACAAAAAAGTACCGGTTACGGAACCTTGTTCGCCACTCGCCGGTTTTCGCTGTGCCCTGTTGAAGACTGCTGGTGCGAGTGCTAGTACTGGCGGCTGGTAGAATACCGTATGCTTGTATCCTGCCAGGCAGCTAACATAAAGCTGTCCCTATTGTTCCCCCGGTTCGCTCAGCAAGTGTGCCTTGGCGTAAATTTGTTCGTATGATACTCAAGTACTCGAGTACAATATGTTCCCCTGCCCGAAAATGCCCGCCCTATCGTTCTTAATCAAAGCTCCCTTAGGAAAAATATTAGAGTCCACAGAATCGAAGAGGAGCTGGTTATGAGTATTTTCATGGAGCTCGATTCTCAAAAACCTTTGTTGTTATTGTGGGACGTTCATTACCGTAAAAACTCGTGAAATCCACTATCTCCGTCTGCCCCTAATCTCCAGATTCTAAGTCAAAAGTTCTTAAGAAGGATTAGTGCTTTCCTGACACGGTATAGCCTGAGTCATCTGGCTGTGCAGGATCTTGTTACTTTGGCGAGCTAAACCTATCTTGGGCTGATGTCGCGATTTACAGGGATATTCGTGACAGCACGGAGATAGTGGATTTCACGAGTTTTTACGGTATTAACTTTCGTTCTACAACTTGATACTCGAGCAGGGGTGGTGGGTTTCGGACGCCCGCAACTATACCAGTACTACACTTGTACTTGTGCAACAGCGGGTCCCAACTCCAGGAAAGTGACAGTTCTCACCCTAGGCTGTTGGATTACGGTATGGAGACCTCCCGCGAAGGGTGGAATGCATCATGACCTGCTACTCGATGCTCAATAATTGTGTTTGACATCTCGTGTGGTGCATCATGACTATCTGCAAACTCCGCTGACACCTCGTGCCCCTCGGCGCAATGGATACGTCCTACCGTGATCACCATTATTCTAGATTACGGCCTCCTCCGGGCTCTTGAGCGGTCACCCTAGTTTCGGATTTGCTCTCAGAGAATCTTGGGTATTTAGGCTTCCCCCGCACCTTCAAAACAGTGTATTATATATATCCTATCATACCACAAATCTATTCTAGCCATTCGCTCCTACGGGCCAGATAACGTGACCTTCAAGCTCACACCCCCTCTGGCCCTGCTAAGCACTCAGGCTCCCTCCTCTGCCCCGAAGCCCTCATGACAAGAGCTCGGTTTGGCCGGAGGGAGGTAGCTAGCGCCCGAACAATTGAAAGAAATCGAAAGACAAGGCAACCACTGGTGCGGTAAACATGCGGAAGGAGGCTGATTTGAAGACTGCCTCAGACGGAGAGTACTGACGCAACATGTTCTTTGACGGTTGTTTGAATATCTTGAGAATTTACCTGTATGTTGTACTACTTTTTTTTTGTAATGGGTGCTCGAGTACCAACTGTGATGCGCCGGGCAGCAGCCTGGCGGATGGGCTGAGTTTGGTGCGGGATCTTTAGATATTAAGGATCCACCGAGAGAGATCTCCCAAGTTTATGTTATCGATTGGGATCTCTTAGAGCTTTAAGCTAACTATTGTTGCTGGCTTATATGTAATTGACCTTCTACCGCATCGCCCGCACAACCTATATTTAATATCTCACCGAGGCACGTTCCAAAATCGGGCACCAAACGGGCTTTCACAACCCTGTTACCCGGAAGGATCAAGTAGGCGCGGCCTTTCCGCTCCTACCAAAATTCTTGATACACACCTACGCCAGGCAGGCCAAATCCGGGTACCTTCCCCATTTCAAACAACCCAAGAAGTTCGTCAAACCTAAAGAAGTGAAACCCCTCAACTTCACACTAACTCCTCCAGAATGGTTCGTTCCTTTCCCTCCCTCGCTCCTATATCCCATGTTGGCTGTTGTACCAAAACCACATGCGCCGCCTACATCATGGTATATCACTCGGGTAATCTATGTCTTGCGCTTACTTGCTGCTGATATGCACTTATGGTAAGAAGGGGAAATGGATATGACAAATCTATCTGCACCAGTGGCGAAGAGAACTCTAGTAGTATTGCTGCGGCATACAACTGAATTGGAGATTCCGTATGACGCTGGGTGCAGGGATATGCGTGCTGATGGTCCACTGTCCGTCTGTGAGCGGAGGAGCTAGAGCAGTGGGTTTACTCGGCTGCCGAGGCCGTAGCATAGGGAAGCGTTGAGCAGGGGGGGCACTGGGTAGTATCTGTATCCCGTAACTTGGGTCCGCATCACAGCGAGGGTAATCTAGGTTAAGTTTATATGTTTGGTTGAGATACCAGGGCTTATGTAGTTATTTCAGGTCTGAGTTACTTTACACAATTTGGATACGGAAGGTTGGAGATGTATGGTTTAAATCTTGGATGCCATGGCTGTGAATCACCAATTGACCCCAGATATCGCTCTATGGTGCTTAAAAAGAAGAACGCCAGCAAAGATTGAGGATGTCGGTATTTAAGAGCTTAAGTAGAAGAGGCGAGCGAGGAAGACCGGGTTATGACAAAGATGTGTGAAATGGAAACTCTAGATCACCCGGTATATGTTTTTCACTACGCCAATAGTTAGGATATGCACACCAATTATCATATAGGTAAGGTGGTTGGGTAACCTACGCTCAAGCCCCTCCTGCGCAGTCTCTGGCAGTTCGTCTATTACTACGCCCGGACGCCCTGAAACAAGCGAGAATGAGGGAATAACAGTATTTGGTGCTATGACAGTGCCCTCTTCTATCCTGACACAATCCTTTATAATCGCGAACTTCCCCTGTGTTTGGTGATGATGATAAGTTAGTAAATTTTGAGGATTAGAAAAAAAACAAAGAAACTAGCGACGGAAACCGACTATAACACAATCTTTGGCAATGTGAACGTAGGAGCCAATTAACGCAGCCTCGACTACAGACCCTTCACCTACGAAGACGTGATCCCCAATTTTCATAGGGTAGTAACTGAAAGTCCTGTGTAACAGCAACTAGTCAACTTCTTGTGCAACTGGAGGCCTAGGTAGCACGTGGGTACTGACTTTTGATGCGTCCTCCCAGGAGGTCGTAGAACGCTGGACCGAGAGAGAAAACAGTAACGGCCGACAGCTATGGCGACGTTCCCGCTATGCTGGCCTGGTGCCACGGTACGACGAAGGTCTCCGCGAATAGTGCAATCGGCTTGGATAACGGTCTTTTCTTATCGCCTCCCACGTTTTCCCTGTTAACTTCAATGTTGAGCCAAAAGGGTGGATAGATAAGGTGGTAGGCACCTTTCCACCAAGAATGATATTTTGAGAACCGAGAATGACAGATTTACGGGATACTTTGTTTCCGGTGTCCTAAGTTAAGTTTTTGTCCACCGCGTGAGTTACTATTATTGTGGGATTGTTTGAAGGTGTGTGATTTTTTGCGCGCGTACCGTCTCGATGTACTCTCCCTTGGTTTGTTTTGGGGGCATTGTGGTAGCTCTCGGGGGAGGAGGGGCTCTCTTGAGTGATGATTGTGAGTGGATTTGGGTTGATTTTAGAGTTCGGTAATCGTGAAGAGAGCCATGTGCTTGGCAGAAGCTGGTATCGTAAAAGGGAGGTTTTTGAAGGGAATTTGGTAGGACACCGGTATTGCTCAGGCTTCTCTCGGTAATCTGGTGAGAGGTTAAAGGTTTTGGAAGCCAATCAATGCACTTAGGGAGCAAAGAAGCACAAGTTCTATCCCTGTATCTAGGATGATTCAGCAACATTCTGAGTTGGCCCATGCTTGAGCGGGGCAGGGACAACAGCTCCCATCGACCTTCAACCTTCGAACAAACCTTGGCAAAAGTCTCGTCTAAACCTTTTCCTTCTGGGCATCGGGGGTATTTCCATATCTTTATTACCGCCGTTGGTTATTTCACAGCAATCCAAAATGCTTCCAGTGCCACTTATCCAGCTTCAATGCGGTAGGCTTCTGACCCGTAGTTCGACTTGAGCATATTCAGGGCTAACTTATATGCGGGGTTCAGGTGCAAATTCTTATGATTGGGGTAAGCTCTCTTTGGGTGGTCCAAATGGGTTGAAAGGTGTTAATGCGGGGTACAATTGTGTACAGGAAAGATTGGAAACGATTCAGCGGCGGCTCGTTTTGCCGCTGCAACTACCCAATCTGGGTTTAAAATTGAGGAATCAAGGCCTTATGCTGAGGTGCCCATCCTGCTCTTCCCCCCAAAGCTGCTTTGCTGATTATTTTAAGCTCTGGATGGGAACTCACCCATCCAACCCATCCAAGGATGTGAACACTGGGCTTACCCTCCTTGAGCTTGTCAACGGCAACACAGCCCTTCTCTCGCACGATATTGCAGAAAAATACGAAGGAAAACTGCCCTTCCTTTTCAAAATTCTATCGATTCAGAAAGCCCTCAGCATCCAGGCCCACCCTGACAAGAAGCTTGCCGAAAGACTACATAGCGAAGACCCGAAGAACTACCCTGGTACGCTCCTCAGTTGCTATTGAATAGAGCTTGTAACTGAAAGCTTGTGACGTACCATTAGATGACAATCACAAGCCTGAGATGACCATTGCCGTCACTCCTTTCGATGGGTTCTGTGGCTTTCGCCCCCTCTCTGAAATTGTCTCCCTCTTGAAATCGACCCCACAACTTCGTGCGCTCGTTGGCGAGTCCAAGGCAGATTTGTTTATTGCTGCTGTTGGGGACAAGGCAGATGCCAGTGATGAGGCAATTATAGCTACTAACAAGGAAGCCTTGAAGGGCTTGTTTGAGGCCGTTATGACCGCTGAGGAGGCTCAGGTCAAGAAACTAGCCGGCGAACTCGTAGAATCCGCAACACAGACCCCAGAGTCTTTTGGGGGGAAGGAACATGGGGGAAAGGAATTCGCGGACTTGATTATCCGATTGGACGGACAGTTCCCCGGCGACATCGGGTTATTCTGTTCATTCCTTTTGAATTATGTCAAGCTACAGCCTGGTGAAGCAATGTTCCTGCAGGCAAACGATCCTCATGCTTATCTTTCCGGAGGTTTGTTTCTACCCCAGCCACTATTTCATAAGACAAGTTGACTAATATGTGCAATGTGCAGATATTGTTGAATGCATGGCTGCGAGTGACAACGTGGTTCGTGCAGGCTTCACACCGAAATACAAGGACGTCAAGAACCTCGTCTCAATGCTCACCTACTCCTACGCTCCTATCTCAGAACAAAAGATGAGACCGGTGCCATACCCTCGTGGATCCAACTCTAAATCTGATGTTCCTACTTCGATCCTCTACGATCCTCCTATTGATGAGTTCGCTGTCGTAAAGACTGAACTGAAGTCTGGAAATTCGGAAAAGTTCGAGCCCATCGAGGGACCGAGCATCATCATTGCGACCAGTGGGAAAGGCAAAATTTCGGTAGGCCCCAAGACGGAAGCCCTCGATTGTGGACATGTGTATTTTGTTGGTGCTACGGCCACATTCAAGCTTGAGGCAGAGGAGGACCTAGTTGCATTTAGAGCATTTTGTGAGCTCGCCAAATAACTAGCCTCGCACAGCGGTGGGGGAAATTCCGAGCCGCCCTGGAGGTTAGGTTATCATAGTAGAGCATGTTGAGTGTTTTATCTGTAACCTGGAACCAGATAATAATGTCTTTGCGGTTCGCTTTCCTGATGCGATGTCATCAAGGTCCTGATAGACGAATTCAGCCCTATGCCAGATACACACCTGTGCCTCAGTGCCTGCGAGTGATAAATTGTGAAACGATCGAGTGTATAGTAAGTTTTGCGTTTTTTAGGCTGCGGTATGCATGATAATATATTATTACGACAGTGCCTTGCGCGCAACACGTGCTCCACGCCCCACGCAACATGTAACACCCAGCCCCGTAGGGAGCTAGAGCTATATCTTGAAAACACAATGTTCTAAAGATCCTGTATTCCATTCACAGCAACTTCACGTCAATAATAATAGTATTTTGGTTTCAATGCTCACAAATCATAAGCCCGTAACTCTAATTGTCATATATGAGGTGTACATACAGTTTCCTGTAATTCATAAAAAGTACCAAACTTACTACATAGCACAGTATGCCTGGAACGGAATACGGGATCGTCAGAATGCAGTGTGTTTAGGGTATAGCCGTAAGTTCCTCATGAGGTTGAGCATTATGTGTTGCATAGAGCACGGCGCACGCTTTGAGTGCAAGGCACTATACCGGCATTATGATACATACCACACCATACCACACCAACTAGCTCGCCAGGGTATCCATCACCTATTATCCTCGACGAGGGGGAAAAAATCTAAATTCATAAATTAGAAAAGCGGTAGCTATAATCATTAACCCTTCAGTCCGTACTACAACCACCAAATCGCCATTTCCGCATCCAATCCATCCTACGCACACATGCATACGGGCATACATACAAACATTAGACTAACCCAACTAAACTAACCCCCCACCAAACCCAGTGTTAAGAAAATAAGAGAAAAGGAGAAAAGCGCGGCCGTAACCTGCCCCCCCCCCCGACTGCAGTAGGAAGCTAACTAACGCCACAGTACCAGAGAAGACAATACCAGATAAAGAAAACACCAAAGCGAGAAGCCGCAAGAGCAAGCGTAGTCTCATCAAGCTCTAGCTCCGTCCGCTCCGTCATCATCACCGCCATCGTCATCGTCAAAAACAAGTAGAAGTATTAGTAGAATTAGTAGAAAATAAATTGAATATTGGAGGTTGGGGGATTGAGGGTTGAAAAAATTGAAAAATTGAAAAATTGAAATTCATGTACTCCGGAAATAAATCAGAAACTCCCCTCCCTGCCCCGCTTCTCCAAACTTTGGTTTTTTTTCGGTTTTTTTTCTCCTTTCGTCTTCCAAGACCACGCCTTCGTCGTCGCTGTGCAAGGAAGGGAAGTGTTCCCACAGGCATCCGCCCACCTAGTCAGTAGCAGAGAGAAAATAAAATAAAGAAATCATTGAAAAAGCGGGTCGTAAAACATGGAAGAATGGGTTAGGGGAATAATATGACCATCCTAGGCAGAACCTCCGTAGAATAGAAGAGAATAGAAAGGAAAAAGACTCGAAATTTGCCCATCGTAAGAGGAAAGCAAAGTACCATAAAAGAAAAACAAAACTCCATGAATATCTTGTCTCATTCCTCATTTGCTACAGTTATAGGAAAAGAAGTGTATCACGGAGGAGACACTTGGGGAGGTTTTTTTTTATAACAAAGGCGGCGAGAGACGGAAGAAATAACTCATTATCTAGTCAATTCCCCGTTTGCGCTCAAGAGACATTGTATTAAACCTTAGGTTCGGGTTGCTCTAGTACTTTGGCCTCTGTGGGTTGATAGAGGGCTCGGCCTTCTGGTTCAATTGATTCTCCTGGTATCGATACTCGCTCTGGGCTCTCCTCGGGCTTCACGTCTCGGATTGTCTCCTCCGAGCCTTGTTTGGGCTCAGCCGATGACGTGGGCTTCTGCGACTGCTCAGTGGGACCATCGACCGCAAGGGGTGAAGCTCCCCTCTCCAATATCGGAGACATGGGTGAAGGCATATCTGCCTGATGCTGAGACAATAGGGTAGGAGGTTGGACCAAAGGCGAGCTAGGTGCATAGGGTTGTATGGGAGGGCTCTTGGGATGTATGAATTGCTCCAACTGAAGAGCAACCTGTCTTTCTGCTTTATGTCTCTCCCTCTCCTTCTCTCTCTCCCTCTCCTTCTCCCTCTCACGCTCGAAGTGCTGCTTCCGTTCATCGATGCTCTTCTGTAACCATCCGAATATATTTTTGGGTGCCTTTGCGTGGTTATCCTCGTCAAAGGGGCGGGAGACCTCTCCACTAACGCTTCTCTGGCGGGCCGGCGGACTCCTAGAGGCCTTCCTTATCCTCTCTACAAGACTACCACTAGACCCGCCGCCATTTGAGGACGTTGGGCTGACAGGGGGGTTATCAAGCCGTGGGTTCGATAGGCGCCAACGCCGCTTTGCCCTTTCCGGAGAACGAGTAGGATTCGTAGCCGTGTCCGACTGGGAATGAGTGCTGCTATGGCTGGTCACACTTGAAGTTGCTGACGGTGTAGGTGACATTGCAGGCATTAGAGCGGGTGGATTGCCCGCAGAGGCTTGATTGGTTTGGGAACTCGAAGGTGAAGCTGTGTCGATATTCGGCGAGCGTGGAGGTGGCGATTGTGGGTGAGGAAATAATAGCTTACTAGACTCAAGCATTCCGTGGGAGGTCGGAGCAGGCCCATTGGGATCCCGTCCGCCACTAGCACCTGGTAAGGATGTTGTTGAAGACTCGGCGGAGTTACCGCCACTTCCTGGAATTCGCCTTTTTTTTAGCTTGTTTGCGGGTCTGCTCTTATCACCCTCGGGGGATAGTGAGAAAAAACTTTGAAATGTCCTTTCCTTCGTGGGTGTTACGACCGGTTGTGGCTGTATCTGAGGGCTCTCTGGACCCTCGCTAGGGAGCTCCCTAGGGGGGGCTCTAGGAGCCCGCCCAGGAACCTCAGTTCTGGGTGGAGACGTGCTTGAAGCTTCAAGTTTTGGTTCAGCTGAAGTAGTGTCCGGAGAGATGGGACTGACGTTTTCGCGCATCTGTCCTCCAATAGAAGGCGACCTTGTGACATTTGGCGCAGGCGCCAGAATGTGCGGAGAATTAGGGCTCGGCGAAACGTCTCCTGACGCAAAGGCTACAGGTCGTACAGCAGGAGATCGCTTCGAGGGAAGAGTATTACTCCTACTCAAACCACTGCCACTAACCCCCCCTACCGCTACTCCAACACTGCTCACAACTGGACTACCACTAGACCTCCGAGATGTGACCGAGACATTTCTGCGTATCCCGCCATATTTTCTCACATCGTCCGCTCCAGCACTACCATTCGAAGGTGACCTACCGACCATCGTCTTTGAACGCCTTGGAGATGAGGGAGTATTTGGTCCACCTAGGCTATTCTGATTTTGGTCCTCGCTTCCCCGCATCCCAAGTAAGAAGTGGTCCTGGTGAGTGATAAGAAATACTAAGACCTCCTGGGACAATTTGTATTCGCCAGGCGCCATATCGTGGTTGGGATGTGATATCAGGCCGGGTTGAAAGATGGCTGCAAGGTTACTAGCTGTCATCAGGTTCTGCTCGGCCTTGGAGGCAAAAACCGCCAAAAGGTCTAATATGTAGAGAAGTAATTGCCGATTGAGTGGCGGAAGCTCAGAAATAAGACGCTGGTATGACCGAATGGCCACTAAAACCTCCTGACCCTCCGGTGGGTTTGCTAATGGCCCACGAAACCGGGAATAGAATTCCAGAGGAATTATAGGCTCCGGAAGTTGATTGAGATAACGCCGGAGAACATTTGCTGCGTCATGGACCGTGTAGCCAGTCCAATCCAGGCCTTTTCCATACTTGTCCGGAGAATTGAAAATTGTTTGCAGGTCCTTTATTCTCTTGGCAGACCCACTCAGCCGGAAGATTCCTTCAACATCGGTAGCTACGCGAGCACACAAATAAGAACTAGGATTTACAATCGAGGGGATCAGGAGAGATTCTGATCAAACAAACCTTTCTCTTTCAAAAAGACACCACACTTAGCAACCACTATAGGGACATAGCCATAGATAAACTGTTCACCGTTGGCATCTGTAAGAGAAATTGCGACGTTGGCATATTGTATGCTCTTATGCAATGGCACGGAAAATATTCCAGTTGGGCGTTCTACAAGTAAAATCAGTGTAAGCTCAAGAAACTATAGATAGCCCGTTTTATTTATGGATATAAGGGAACGGTAGGGAATGGGAGCCCTACCCTCTTCTTTCGGTGCAGGCTTTTTCTTGAATCTTTCCCACCAGCTTGCCAGCGATGCTTTTGTCGGAGGCGAACCTGGGTGAACCCCGGGCGAGGGCCCATCCGCTGTAGTCATATTATTCGGCTCCCTTATCTATTGGTCCCTTCTTCCGTTTGTTCTTCCAGGAACCGCTTCCAGATGTTGAGCCTAACCGCTATTCAAGGGAGGATAGATTCCCCGAGCACCGGCGGCTGACCACAAGTGCTAACTAACCAGCTAACCTAGTCGAGAGATTGAGAAGAACCCTAAGTGAAGAGAACCTCTCCCTTTTCTTCTTTCCTCTTTTTCTTTTTTTCTTTCTTTTTTCTTTCTCCCTTTGCTTTCTCTTCCGCGCACTTTTCAATGTAACCGTTGACGCGGGTTGAAAAATGAAGTATCGGTAGCGATGGGTCGAGATGGGGGGGGAGAGATGGAAAAGTTATGTATGATGGATGGGTAGCTGGAACCGATGGCTAGCGGAAAAACAGGAAGCAACCAACGGCGCCCAAACCAAGGAAGGGAGATCAACGAAGATGATGTGAGAGTTTTGGGAGGATGCGTAATAAGGCAGATGATGCACTGGGAGGGATGGTGACAATCCTGTATGGATGGGTATGGGTCAGAGGCGTCGATGCCGTATGTATGTCGGGACAACCGGTAATATTGTGTAGCCAGTGAGAAGGGCAGATGTTTGAGCAGAAGTGGGGATGAGGGGAAGGAAGAAGGGTTGGGGACGAAAAGAAGTAGAAGTACTGTAGCGGGGAGATTGGAAAGGGTCGAGTCTCGGTCGGAGGAGCGCAGGAGAAGAGAGCGTTCGGTCGGGGAAAGGGGATGTGAGTAAGAGGTAGATGGATAGAAGCGCGCGTTCGGCAAAAGCAAGCAGAAGGCAGCGACAGGAGAAAGGGCTGAACAGGCGCAGCTTCAAAAAGCAACACCAAAAAGTTCCTGGATCTTGTCCTTCGGACACGAGAGAGGGGTTGTGGGTGGTAGTAGTGGTGGTGGTGGTGGTGGTGGTGGTGGTGGTGTTGACTGAGGAGTATGATGATGATACTGGAGGTACCGGTAATTCTGGACAGCTGCTATGGCATGTAAAGTGACACAATACTAAGGCGTGTGTGCTAAAAAAGCACGAAAGTGCTAAGTGACCACAGTTGATTTCCTCAGGGTTACTGCACAGTTCTGCAAAGCACGGGTGCAGTGTTGTACTGTACGTATGGAGGAAGGTGCTGACTTGAAAAAAGGAAATGAAAAAAGGGTGGGTCTCGAGACAAAGACGCGGACAGAGGAAGGATGGTGCCTGTATCGGAGATTCAGGTAGGGCAGGCTATTGTTGGGCCAACCCTACCTTTCCTGACCCTCCTTCCCTTTCCCTCGCTTTTCTGACTTTGCCGCCCTGACTCTCTCTGGACTTGACCAGTGGTAATCGAGCAAAGGGGGCTGTTACAGAAGAGGAACGCCGGTATTGGAAGAGCGAGAGTGCAAAAAGGGAAGCCTTCTTCTTCTTCTTCTTGACTTGTGGGAGAGGGAGAGGGAGAGAATAATTTGGACGACCTGGCCAATCGGTGCCTCCAGGACGCTTGATCTTATAGGGGATGGGTGGGGAGACCTGGAAGAAGGAGCTCACCCAAGCACATAGAAAAGGCTTCAACCCGAGTTGGTCTGGCAAGCTGATGCCCTGAACGAGTGTGGTGAAAAAGAGTTCAAGTTAAACCAAAAGCTAGAGGATTGCTGTCACCACATAAGTCCAGAAGGCACTGTCCTAGGGTGCTCTCTGCAACTGTAATGGAATCTGCTGGTGGATAGTAGTCTGAACCAAGTACTGTACCGGCACGTTCCATATAGATCACCACGATTCCACAAATGGTCTACTGTAATTCTTCCCCAACTGTCCCCATTCCATCCACTCTCACTCCCATAACAACTAGCCGGAGGTTCACGGTATCGTTCGTTGCACTCCATAAGAGTCACTGAACACATATTTTCCAAAAACCTGCGGAATGATACTTCAACCCATTTATATCATGCTTTCACAGAAGCTGGAGGAGCACATAAATTGACCTGTGACCGCCCCTACTAAGGTTTTGTTTCTTTTTTTGCCTTTTGAACAGTGAGATCAACAAGTGCCAAGAAGGCAATTGCCCTTTGTAATTTCTTTTCTTATTTTGATTCTTTATATAGATTTCTAAATTTTCCAAGAGCAGGGTAATCGAATTCAGTCATTCCTACCAAAGTTAGTCAGGATTCTTTCCTTCTTTATTTCTTACCAAAAGCAAAAACTACATACTTTTTTCCCCTCCTACAAGTACGGTACCGGTACTCGAGTACCGTAAAAATCCTTTAAATCCACCATCGGAGATCGGGCTCAGCGCTTGCGCAATTGGATAAGCGAAATTAAGCCAAGAGATCGAGTGACCGGTGATGACCCTAAAATTAAAAAAGCCGCACAGACAGTATCAAACCTGAGTAGTCCTCGTATTCTGAGAGCGGGCTGGATATAAGAAATCCTCTGACAAACTTTGCAAAAGAGTCATAGAAGAGACCTGAAATTTAG
>Ga0307509_10003776_pt1 | contig 22536 bp, 26 predicted proteins | sample 10_EM_MG_FD_202245 | JGI IMG/M metagenome (GOLD analysis project Ga0307509, IMG submission 202245) | Populus trichocarpa ectomycorrhiza microbial communities from riparian zone in the Pacific Northwest, United States - 10_EM | ecosystem: Host-associated > Plants > Roots > Unclassified | place... | reverse complement strand
TGGTGCCCCCCAGTCATCGTTCTATCCACCTCGGTCTCCTCGAGCATATAGCCCTCCGGAACCCTCACCTCGAGTAGTTCACCCGACGAGGCATTGGGAAAGTAAGCCTCCACCTAGCGGTCCCTCTATCCATCCTGCTTTCCGTGGCTCCCCTCCTCCGCCTCCCCAACAACCGCCTATGCATCACGAACAGCCGAGGATGACCAGTCGGTACGATCCACGCAACGACGCCAGGGATCCCAGAGACTATGATATGGAACGCGGTGACAGTCGCAGCTATCCTGTGTCACCTGACAGCATGCGCGCGACACGCAACACTCCTGCTCACCTTGCGGCTGGAAGCCACTCCAGGGCATCGGAGAGTCCACTTGCCACTCCGCAGATGGCGGATGCTAAGCGTCGTAGGAAAGAGAGAGATGAGATGCAACAACCCCACCCCCACTCTCAAGGACCGCCACCATCACTGCCGCCGCCTCATCAACAACTTCCGCCCCAATTTTCGCCTCAGGCACCCGCATCGACGCAAGAACCCGCACCGAAGAAGGAGCGAAGGAAAAGGGTTAATGGGAAACGAAAAGACGAGGAAGGAAGTGCGGAACGTCGAGGACCGGCTACGTTCAAGATGGGCCATAACTATTCCAAGGGACCTGGTTCTCCTGAGAACGGCTCGAATTCAGGATCCTCACGTTCTGTTCAACCTTCGCCAACGAGTGCTGCACCAAGACCTCCATCGCGTCTTGTGGATGAGGATTACGATGAGGGTGTTGCTGAGACGCTCATTGGTCTCTCGACTGGCCTCGCTAGTTACCGTAACACGGAAAACCCAGTTTCTGGAGCTGATGCAACCTCTCACTCACCCACGGTGTCTTCGCACAGCCGTCTCAGCGACCCTTCACCTCGCCCTCCCCCCTCGCATCGGAATTCGGCGTCGTCCCACCACGCCTCGCCTCAGCCCCAGCCCTCGCAATCTGCCCCTCTCAAGCGCGCTTTGAGCCCCGGCCCAGAGGATGTAGAGAATAACAAGCGCACAAGGGTGGACATCATAAAACGGAGGATCTCATCGCCCTCTGGTGGCCGTCGTACTCCCGTCCCGTCAACAAGGCCCTCGCCCATCCCCTTCCGCACGCAAGCGTCGCATTCTCCTCCTGAAGCAAGAGATCAGTTCCCCCCGAGTCCGTCTTTGCCTGCCGTTCTTCCTCCCCACCCCAGACCCATAGGCGCTGGTGGGCATGCCCAGGTGCATGTCGGACCCAGCGCGCCGACGGCGTCTATCGCGCTTCCGCCGATTGCAACGCTGTCGCCGGCGTCAACGGCGCCTTCCCCGCCAAACCACAATGATAGGGATGACAAGATGCTTGTGGATTCGAATCGGTCGTCATCGCCGCCGCCATCGAGGAGCAAGCTGTCAGATGTCATGCACCCATCGTCGTCAAGGTCACCGCCTACGAAGCAATCGCCGCACAATTCGCAGAGCCCACCCTCGGAGAAGGATTCGTCATAATAAAATTTTCCCCTTTCTTTTCGGTTTTCCTGCACACTGACTTCAATCTGCCGCTCGTTATATGATGATTATGACCTCTTTATGACCACCTTCTCTCGATCGCGCATTCCTCATTTATCTATACATCCGTCTTTTCTGTCACAATTGTGCAACAGTCCAATTTACATGTAGAAATCCAACTCTTGCATGTCATCCATAACAGCAATACATATTGTTTAGAAGTTTTGAAGATTTGAACTGATATTGAGCAACATGAAATTTGCTCCGTAGGGATTTCGTTCCGGGGCGGGGCCCCCCACCCGTGCAGAGATTCAGAGGGCGAAGATAATCACACTAAGTATGCACTATGATCGCATGGCATAGCATCTTCCTAAGGACGAATTTACAGATGTGATGCCCATATATCAAGGGACAATTCTGTTGGCGGGACCTGTCATCGCGTTTATCCAGGGCCTGTTCATAACGAAGTACGTCCCAGATTTTTCCCTTACCTTCAATGATTTTCTGCACATGTAGTTGAACGCCGTTCTATAATCCAGTGTTCACCAAGAATTGATTTTTCGTATTCACTTTGTCAATCCTACGAAACAACGCACCCCTCTCAGTTGTCGGCGTTGAGGGGGCCTTCTCAAGCTGAGCTTAAGGGGAGAGATCTATATACTCTACTAGCTTCTTTCCCTGTATACTCGAGATCCCCCTTTCCCGTCCTTTCTTTTTCTCATATTCATAAATCTGCTTTTTTGCATCATTTCCCACTGTTTGTAATTTTGGTCTGAAGCTCTGCGGTTGCGGTTTTCGGCATTTCTTCATCACCTTTACTTATTTCAAATAGCCTCTATGCATCAACGTTCTTCAGTCTAACTTGGGATCTCCGTGAAAAAAATAGATGGTCCCAGCCACTCCAACGATTTAACTTTACAGTATATAGACAGGTACTTACATGGCATGTATTCTTTATCTCATAATATTTGATCCGTCAGGCGGGAGAATAAACAATGAGACAAAAAATCGGTGGACCTGCTTGAAATAGTACAGAAGTGAAATTGGACCTTTCAATTTTGGGCCATGGTCATGGATGCAACAAGTGTAAGTAGGTTCTCCAAAAGTTTGCATCGAACACAAAAAATAACTAATATGTTGTAACTAGTTCAAAAATAATTAGTATCTCTTGGGCGCTTCAAATTGGGGCTAAGTATTTGGGTGTGTTCACTAAAACTCAATAAATAACGATTTAAGCGCTCATCACGAAGGAGCAATCACAAAAAGAGAACCGGTGATATATAAAATAGGGTCCACTTCTATTCTTATACGCGTGGCTGTTATGTTCATTTCAAATTATTTTATCCCCTGCCCTGCTGTGAGGTAGTCGAGCGCAGTGCGCACTTTGCCTGTGGAATAACTTTTATGTCACGTGTTTAATAGCTACGAGCGCTTTCTTAGGCTAGCTAAAGTATATTCTACGTTCTATATTCCAATCTCCTTTAAATTCCCTTTCACAGTTCCACCTCGGGGGATAGACGATGATGAGGAATCAGAGCGCATAAACATTCGGAACGCTCACTGGCAACTTTTGGCAGGTGAGACCCAACATTCAGGCCAGGGTGCGATAAGACATGACTATGATGGTCATTTCTGACCTACCTCGTCACAGACAAGGTCTAAATGTCATCCCAGAAACCTGCCTTCCGAGCATTGGAGAACTTTCATCTGAACTAAATTGGTCCGTTCGATCGCCATGTTGCGTACACGAGGGGCGATCTCAGATTTATTAACGAGATGGAGATGAGAAAAACATCGGACATATCGGAGCGGTATTACCCACTTAACTATGCAGCACCTGAATGCAACGAACAAAAGAGAGGTGAGAAAATTGTTCTGCAACGGGGAAGGGAGATGTGTTAATCCTCCAGGAACGAAGCTTATATAGTAGTGTATATTTGAAGCTTCAAGCATGAGAACTCGAGTGCCAGCTAGGCTTTATAAAATGGGGGAGCTTATCTATCACAGAGGTTCTTCATTCTTCATCGAGGAGAAGCGAACGTTTGAAGGCAACACAGGCAGTTCGGACCGGGGCCAGTGGTCTGTGACAGAGCTTTCTTGTTGACAGACATATCCAGGGTCCCGTATTGAGGTCTGAGCCAATGAGAACACATTTTTTTGGCGATCTGCGTATTGCGGCCAGGGGTTGGGTGGGATGGGAACCCGGGAGCACCTCTGATGTAGTGTGGGTTGGGCATTTAGGAAGCTGAGTAAGTTGTCATGCAGCTTTGGATGACACTAGTGGGAAAGGAAAGAAAGATAGCAACAGCCAAGCGCTCAGTCTATCGAGAGTAAATGTTGTACGCAGTGGCATTTAAGAGGAGGACTGCCAGTAAAAGTGCAGGGGTGTGGTTTCGTTAAAGCCAACCAATTTGCCGGTCATGACTTTTGCACTTTTCTGAAATTGACAAATGGAGAAATTTTGGAATCTGGTGTAAAAAAAAAATCAGTGTGAGGCGTGACACTGCCGGGGCCAGACTATTTTGACGGGGAGGCAAAATCAAGGCAAAATGTTGCAGGAGGTTGTTTGAATTTTGCCCAGTCACATTTTGCCATTCCAAACAGTGCGGTCGCATGACTTCGGCAAAATAATCTGGTCGCCGCAGTGTGACTGGTGAATTGATTTCGTACAGTATATGGAAGTTGGTGAAGATCAATGTTTTGATTTGACAAACATAAGTGGCTGTAATGTTCCTCTCTCTTGTTTTTTTTATTTAGAAAAAGTACCTCCATCCTCACGCCAATGTCATGATGTCAGAAGTTGCGCCTCTGTCTTCCGCATATTTGCCCGTTTCGCTGTCTGGCATTGATCGGCATGCGCCTCATGCTCATAAATCTACACAACTTCCACCACAACCTTCAACGACATTACAAAACGCCTCGTCCATCTCCAATTCCACTGTGCCTGAAGCTGAACAACTTGAAGCCACCCATCACAAAGATACCCAACTGCACGACTTGGACCTGAGCACGACCATGACGGTGGAAGGGGAACTGGGAGAATTGGGCTCAACGACGATGGCCGAGCGCACTTTGGTGGGAGATGAGGGTGAGGAGGAGAAGAGGGGGATTCATAATGGAGGAGAAGGTAGCGGTTTGACGACAATGACGAAGGCCGCACACACACAGACAAAGTCACTGGGATCCCAGGTCTCGGTGGAGGGAGTTCATGATAAGCCTACACCTTCGTGGGTTCCGTTGAATACTACTGCTGGGGAAGGGATTGAGATGCAGGAGAGGGAAAAGTCGATAGTGGTGGAGGAGGATATCGCGGATTCGAAAGGAAAGTTGTTGCTCCCCGACGGCGACACAGTAGCGAAGTTGCCAATCTCACGGCGAGGCTCCCATTTGAGGCTGGACTTGAAACCACCCTCACCGCTACCATGGGAGGAGATCGGCCCCCCGCTGGATAATAACGTCAAGGCAATTGCGGGGTATTATTCCCCGGCGACATCGAGATTCAGGATGATGCAGAGCTCTGCGTGAGCTGCCTTCCTTTCCCAATTTACTTGTGTTCTTATTATTTGGAATGTAGCGGCCCTCGTCCCCTCATACCCAAGTCTGCGTATTACTTTGGACCGCCTCCACCGGACTCTGCATATGGCACTGCTCCCGTAGGACAGATTGGTGTGCATCATCCCCGAGAAATCCTGCGTATAGAGCGAGATTACACCGGGGGTGAGGTTATTCAGTTCGCGCCTATATACCCACTGGAATTGGAAGGTCGGGTACGTTTGAAGATTCTGGTCGATTGTTACCAGACTAACAATGTTTTCTGTGGAGTTTAGATAACACCAACGCACTTCCTCGAGTCTATCAACGCGATCAACGAGCTACTCATCTCTGCGCATAGTCTGCGACACTCGCTTTTTGATAATATATTGGGCCTATTCAGTCTGCAGGTGTCAAAGCTTTTCCTCAGGACACATTTTGAAAAGGTGTGTGATGACCCTCTCTTCTGAGCTAGTGGCTGACGCATTGGCTTTTCTTGTTCAGGAAATGCTTCGCCTCCGAGACCTCATTGACGATCTTAATGCCGGAATTTATAATCCGGTTGGTCTCAACATTCTGTGGCCACGAAACGTGGCGTTCCTATACGTATGTTGTCCGAATTTTTTTCAGGTGTTTGACTCTGATCGAACGAATTGCTTGTTATGTGCTACATACTTCTTCCGTGCTGTCGTCATGCCCCGCCCCCGCGCCACTTGCCGCTGCGAATGATGTTCCTGGAAATGCTATTTTTATCTATCAGCTCGAGATCGAGTACTATGTCAGTACCTCTTTGTCCAAAAAACCTTCGTTCGATCTTCTGAATGGATTGGCCCGTTTAGTGAAGGGGTTCACTCTCGCTTCTTGTTTGAGACGCTATTTGCGATCGGAGAGGCCGACCGCCATTGCGTTTCATATGGCTATTTCGGAGTGGGAAGGTCTCCGAGGAGTTGAGCGTAACGTATGATCTCGGGTTTTGATGTCCGTAACCGTGTACAAGGATTGGGGAGTGCGACTGGTAGCGAGGGCCGTGGTTGATGGTTTGTTCGTTCATGGCTTGAGGAGTTGTTATTGTTATGATCTGGTATAATTTCAATAATTTGATTTTGCGGTTTTCGGAATATATATACGCAGTGCAAGTATACTATACCCATGCAGCCGAAGCAGGGACGGGCATGAGGCAGTCAACTGACTGCACCGAAGGAAGGCCGATAGCCGAAAACCGTGCAGAGTGCCTTCGTACGGGCAGGAGCGGAGGAGGTGCGCGAATGGCGGAGATTGCTGTGATATTTATCAGATAACCAACGACGCGTACTAGCTGCCGAACAGGTCACATGATGGGACCAGTGGTGCTTGGTAATATAACGCTTGGGAGATTGTTTCACCCCCTTCTGCTCTCTCCCATCATGGACTCTTCGTATCCAGAGGTGACCCAGCTCTGGGATCTCTCCCATAATTCAGACCTATCCCAGCTCCAGGATAACGACTTTCTTGCCCTCCTTCAGAAACAGTTTCCAACTTCTAATGATGGCGGTCTTTTCATGGCTCCATATTCAAACGTAGTCAACCCCCAGAACATTTCATCCTACCCCCTCCCAAGTTTAACCCCACCTTCTGAAGATAGCAGTCCCAGCCCCTCAAATTCTAACCAAGATAACGGGAATGACGACAACAACGATTCTGCACTCAAACGTAAGGCTAGCGACGAAGACCTTTCCGATGGGCCCACCCAAAAGTCCCAGCATATTTCTGGTGAGTTTTTCGATTTCCAACAAAAATTAAAAAATTCATCATCTTGGTTCCCAGATAAGAGAGGCAGTACTGGTGGGCCTCGTCGTAAATCAACTGGCGGTTCAGGCACTGTAAGTTAACCCGTGTTACTTTTCCTCCGAATCCAAATTTTAATTCAAAAAAGGGCAAGGATGAGGGTCGTCTCATGAAGCGAAAGGAGCAGAACCGTGCTGCCCAGCGGGCATTCAGGGAAAGGAAGGAAAAGCATGTCAAGGATGTGAGTCTAGACTTTTGTTCCATTTTATCCCAAGTCCTGAATAAAAAATACTACAGCTTGAAGATAAAGTCGCTGATCTCGAAGCAAAGAACGAGCGCGCCCAGCATGAGAATGAGAACTTGCGAGACCTACTCTCTCGCCTCCAGAACGAGAACGTAGCGCTTAAACAGACCTCCTTTACTTTTTCCGTGCCCAAGGACGCCGCGACTAACATGGAATCACCAAGAGCAACACAGAATAACTTCCCTTCCGTTCCTTCTCCGCAGCCTGTCGCTTCCACCTCAACATCAGCCTCCGAGCCTCCGAAAGTTCCCAACCCACTCGATTGGAGTTCTTTGACCACTTTTGATCCTGCGATGCTTAACCTCCTCGATGATAGCGTTCCTCAGCCGACGGCCACGGAAGGTGCTATGCAAATGGACTTTGGCTTTGGTGCAAACACAGGCTTGGCTTCAAACGCTCCCTACACCACTATCGCAAGTAACCCCATGTTCATGTCATTCGCCTCCACTTTCGACTCTCTGTCTCCGGAAGCCTCCTCGTCATCCTCACCCTCAAACAATTTCAACAACCACAACAATAATACCAATAACAACATGGGTTTCAACTTTGACATGAATTCCTTGACGACGTGGCCTCCTCCTTCAACGTCCCAGGATGCTGTCCTTGACGATCTCTTTGCCGGCTATCTCTCGTCGACAGGTGCCATGGACTTATCGATGCTCTCACACTCACCTGCTTCCATCAGCCCTGTGGCTCATCATGTGACACCTCCCGGTGTGAACTCACGAACTTCCCCACTTGGCTCCATATCATCGTCCTCGTCATCGCCGTCTATGCTTGGATCAAGTTCAATCTTTACCACGCCGCGAGATTCGCCGCAATCCGATGGTAGTGGCGCAGACCCCGTGCACCACGGTGATTGTCCGAAAACGAAGAAAGAATTGGAGCAGCGCGTTGTCGCTGCGGGTGCATCGCCTTTTGCGCCTTCGAGTCTGAGGAAGAGTTCCGATAGTGTGTTGGGCACGATGATTTCGTGTGCAGGATCAAATTTCCCAAAGACGGAGAAGAGTGATAAGAATATCGAGGTCTTGAGTGCATGGAGGACTATTAGGGCGGATCCAAAATTCAAGGTTTGTCCTTGCAGTTTTGTGATGGTGAAACTCGCTAACCTTATTGGTGCGCAGGATGCTGATATAAACGAACTGTGTTCAGAGTTTACGAGCAAGGCAAGGTGTGATGGTACCAAGGTCGTGTTGGAACCTCAGGGTGTCCACTCAATATTGGAATCATTATCAAAGAAACAGTAGCGGTTGTCGCTGTGCTTCTCTGTGTCAAAAGACGGAGAACATGAGGCCGCTAGGTCATGACTACTCGATCGATCGCTGTCATGAAAGAAATTTCAGTCCAGCTGGAATCCGGAATCGACATTGACGATGACCGACGACCACGACGGATTGGGTGGGCGCAAGAAAACTGAATTATCATATAGAGCTTTCATCATACCACATCCGTACAAGGGGGATGAATACCCGACCACACCCACCCCACCTTACCGGCTATCCCTTTCGTTGGGCAGCTGGAGCAGTTCGTCTTGCTTGTGTGGGGCCCTCCTTGCGTTTTCACTTTTCAAAATTTTTTTTTTTTCGAATTCTACTCTTGTGCTTTCAGTGTCTTTGTTATGTTGTGGGTTTACATTGTATCAATAACTCCCCTCCCTCCGTCTTTTATTATTATTATGGTTGACATCGAATATTCTTCGTGGTGCTATGTGTACGCTGATTTAATTATGCCTTCTATGTCCTGCGTTGTCGTCGTCATCTTAACAGAAAAACCGTAGTATCTATTAGCCTTTTCACGACCCACAAAAAAGAATTCAAAATACTTTGTATCAACTGGTCTTTTAAATTTGCGTTGTCGTATCCTATGACCTCCAAATTGAGGCAGGGATGAAGGCAGTAACATCATCTTGATCATTCCTCCCTCAAGTACACAGCAGACGGCAAAGCAGAAAAGAAAAAAACTGTAGTAAATACATAAGACACAGTACACGGGAATTCGAAAACACCAAAGAGGATACGCTACTATTCATGATCAATCTCGAAACACCAAAAAAATTATATACGACTTGTATAGGGAAATCCACGTCTATCAGCATCATCGGGCGCACACAGGCAGTATCATTCGTCATCACTGGGAGTCAGGTACTCCTCGTCGCTGAGCACCTGTTTCCGGCCTGCGCTCCGTCCACGCGTAGGTGGCGGCGGACGCTCGTCCTCGTCCATCGGCGTGAGTGCAGACGCGTATGAGCCAGTTGCAGACCCACCACCCCCACCTGCTCCTGAAAAAGGTGCAGTCGAGGCGAAATGCTGTGGTGCCCCGGGCAGGTCAGTCCCTGCGATGACTCTGTCCCAAGCGCCATTGAACACTTTCTCCATTTCGTCGGCGTCATTATACACCCATGAGCCCTCTTGGTTGTATGTCCGCGCGTTGTTGAACATGAGCCGGAAGTCATCCCGGAATGTAAGTACACTTTTGTAGTAATTGGAGTTAGCACGCTTGCGTAGGGTGGAGAGAGCGATGGGGTGGGTGATGAGCTGGTAGTAGTCAGGGTAGTCCTGCATTTTTTGAAGTGATTAGATGGCATGGGGAGAGAAAGGAAATAATAGGAAAACTTACACGTCGATCTGGGACCTCACGGAAGAGTTCGCATCGCTTCCTGCCTGCATCTTCGCAGGCAAGAACGGCCCGATAGCATTCCATAAATGCTTTCTTCATGCGATCTCGGACAGCAGGAGGGATATCTGCGCCGTTATTATTGCCATTGACTTTCGTTTTCCGACGTTTCTGATTCAAAATGTCAGTTCAACATGTTCCTTTCCTTGGCACTTTGTATCAAGTACTTACAGAGTCGTGATCGTCGTCGTCGTCGGCTTCTGGAGTTGCTGACATGGATTTGACTCCAGCAGCACGTTTACGTTTGGAGCCGGCAGGAGGTTCGTAATCGTTCGCTTTGGCCTTGCCTTTCTTTGTCTTACGACCGCGGCCATCCACCACCACATCCGACAAAGGCGTATTGCGCGCAGACTCTTCCTTCATCAATTTATTCTGCGCACGACGGTCCTTCTTGTCTCTTGCACGTTCCGAGAGTTCTTGGATGTCTTCTCCCTCTTCCAGAGCCTATACATAGCTAAAAAGCCGATCTTTGAGGATGGTAAATTATTATTTGACTTACCAGAGCCCAAGTGTCATCATCAAGACCGTCATTGTAGCTGACCACATTCCTACGACGCTGACCACGACCTTCCAAACTATCGTCGATTTCCTTGACCTCGAACGGCTCATCAGTTTGGTAACATTCTGGCAGCTCATCAAGCTGCATAAGCGGTTGAGGAGGTTTGCCACGATGTCCTGCATTGCGCCAGTTCTCCGCGGCCATTCGCTCTCGTTTTATATCCATATCGCGGAAGATGCTGTTCTCGGACTCGTGGCGCGCGATGAGCTCATTAAGTTCTTCGTCGTTCATGTCGCCAGCCTCTTCGTTCTCCTCTTCCTGATCGGCTTCCAAAATAGATCGCTAAAAAGGTCGATATCTGTCAATATTACGAAATCTCGACAGTTAGAAAGGCGGCGCACCAAGAACTCTTCCTGTTCTTCCTGCGTCGACTTGTTGTCGAAACGACCTGCTTGGATGACCTTGTCGTCGATGTCGAGCTTATAACGTGCCCTCTGGTACATGGCTTCTTCCACGCTCTTTTCTGTGATAAACCGTAGGATTAGAACAGCACGCGTTTGACCGATACGATGGGCACGATCTTGTGCTTGAAGATCGGCATGAGGGTTCCAGTCACTGTCGAAACTATTTCGGACGTTAATCAACTCTGTAATTTTAAAAAAAAAAGAGTGAAGAACTTACATAATGACAGTGTCGGCCGTTTGCAAGTTGAGACCCAAACCACCAGCTCTCGTCGATAGAATGAAAACCATGTATTCAGAGTCCTTGGCATTGAAGAGCTGCACGAAGGAAGCACGTTCTTCAGTTTTGGTACCACCATCCAGGCGGAGGTACTTCCAGCCCATCATCTTGAGGAAGTCCTCCATGATATCCATCACCTTGGTCATTTGGAAGAAAATAAGAACCTAGAAAATACAATTAATGCATTTACATAAAAGTGGTCATACAGAACTTACCCTGTGACCTGTTGCAAAGAATTTGGGGAGAATGCGGTTCAATAATTCGATCTTTCCAGATGTTCTGACGAGTTTGTCGTCGATAAATCCACCAGGGCTGATCTTATCCTCGACGCTCTCGAACAAGAACGGATGCTGACAGATTTTACGCAACTGCATAAGCTCATTGCTCAAACCCTTTACGCTTCCCGATTTCCTATATGCAAAAGTGTTCCGTTGTTTTTTTTAAAAAAAGGTTGGGAGAGCAAAATTGTATTACTCACCCTTTGTTGTCCTTGCCATCAGCAATCATCTTGTGTTTCTTCATCTGCTTATACAACTGGCTCTGCAGTGCACTCATCCTGACCTTGATAACCTTCTCCACCTTGTCAGGCAGCTCGCTCTCTACATCCTTCTTCAAGCGACGCAGGAGGAACGGACGAAGCACCTTATGGAGACGTCTAATGATGAGCAGCGCCTCTTCTTCGTTCAGCTCGATCTTGTCGCCCGTGCCCGAGTTGGCAAAAGGAGTGTTAAACCATTCGTCGAACGATTTGACAGAGTTAAAGATCTTGGGCAAGACAAAGTTCAGCAGAGCCCAGAGCTCAGGCAGGTTGTTCTGTAGAGGAGTTCCGGTGAGAATGAGGCGGTAACGCGAGTGATAATATGTGGTCAGCGTTTGGGTGAGTTTACTCTGGGTATTTTTCATACGATGGCCCTCATCTGGATGAATGGGTATCACATGAGATTACTGTTACTGAACAGGTGATGGGAGTACGAATACGAACCGATGATCATGTGCACCCATTTAATTTTGCTGAGGTGCGGTCGGTCCTTGATGATGTATTCGTAGGTTGTTAACAAGACCTGGAAGTTGTTGTACCGCAGCTCCCCTTGGATTGTACGACGTTGGGCTGGGTTGCCTTTGTAGGCGATGGTTTTTACACCAGGGGCCCATTTAGCAAATTCACCGGACCAGTTAGTCATCGTAGAAAGGGGGACGATGACGAGGTAAGGACCACGCTGCCTCTTGGACTCGATGAGGAAGGTGATCAAAGAAATGGTTTGGATCGTTTTCCCAAGACCCTTTGGTTGGTAAAATCAATAAAAGTAGTCGAAAACTTCTTGGACTCAAACCTACCATCTCATCTGCTAGGATACCGTTGAGTCTGTTGTTGTACAAACTGACCATCCACTGCAAGCCTTTGATTTGGTAATCTTTGAGTCTGCCACCAACGAGGATATTGGGTTGTTGTGTGATCTTTTCTGAAATCCTGTGGGCAACGGCGTAGTAGTCAACCTTCTTGTCCTCGACGACATCGTCTGGGTTGATCTTGGCACCAAAAGTATTTTCGTTTGCAGGGCCATCCTCCTGTTCGAAACCCTGCTCCTGCATTGGCCCACCTTCATTTTGCTGAGCGACGACGGCTTGAGCGAGCGAGTCGAGGTATGCATCGGTCTGCCTGAGCAAGTGAGTGATACGAGTGTCCTTGGCGGTATCGATGAGCTTCATGTAAGCCTCTTCATCATCAGCCTTAAGCGCCCTGAGACGCTCTTTGGCCAGACGCTCGATGCGCTTCTGCTCCTCCTTTTCTGTATGCGCATGGAAGTTGAGGACTGCACGACCAAGACGACCAATTCTATCCTGGGCAGCGCGGTTGACGGTAATGACTTCCCTTCCATGGTTGCAGATAACACCAAGCTGTTCGACGTGTTTGTGCTTGGCTCGTCTTTCACGTTCGAGTCGTTGTTTCCTTTCAAGCTGCTCTGTAAGGCGAGCGTCGCGGATGGTAGGTTTGCGAGTGCGGCGGAAGTCAAGGCGATTGATAGGGAGCATGGCGCCGTGGGTGAGTCTCTCTGCGACCTGAGCCCTCATGGCACGCTGTTTGTCGAGGACGCGGAGAGACTTGAGCTCGATCAGAGCACGCAGCTTGCCGTGGGCAGTGTTACTTGGGTGGATGAGGGCAGTGTACGGATTGAGGGTGTCCAAAGAGGTGGGGCCCTTGTTGTCATTCTCCTTGTCTTCCTTTACAGTGTCATCTTGAGTGACATCAATGTTAGCATCGAAGGTTCCATCACCCATTGTCGAAGGCATGGCTTCGAGCTCGCGGATCCTCTGTTGAATGCGAGCGTCGATGAAACGCTCGCGCTCGTTGATAATCTGATGTGCGTCAAGACCCGCTGGCATAATGGTGGGGATCATCAGACGTTGAAGACGGGTGGCGAATAGAGCGGGATCCATGTCTGCTGGTCGTTTGAGATGTGAAAAGGGGTGCCTATACGCATTGTAGGGGTATATGCCAGAATTGACGTCGTCTTCGAGGAAGGGGCCTTTGGGATAATCAGCGGGGTCGATGGGTGTGGTGTCGTCCTCCTCTGCTTTGACTGAACCTTCCGCGGGCGCAGCAACAGCAACGGTTGAGGGGCCAGCCTCTCCTTTCGCGACTTTTACTGCAGCGTCGACGATGCGCGAGGGAACGTCAGCACCTTGTAAGGTTTTCTCGAGGTCGGGAATGGCGGTGTTTGGGACACGGATAGCCTGCTGGACGTGCTCGGGAATGGGTTGGCCGCGAGAAATAAGCTTAAAGGCATGAATCTGGGCTCGAAGAGTGTTAATTTGATCCTGAGTGAAAGAGACGGGGGTTTGTGGGGTCTGGGGAAAAGGTTGTGTAGGGACAGGACCTGAAGAAATGGATGTCGGGGTTGCGGAACCGTTGGTAAGCGGTTGAGCATGGCCGTTGGCCATTGACTGCGGTGGGATTTGCGAGTGACCGATTGAAGCAGTTTGGCGTTGGCCTATGGGGAAGAGATAAAAAGAGGTTAATGGAAGGCAAAGAAAAGGAGGACTAACGTTGGGCACTGATAATAGAAATATACTTGACAAGGTTTTCGAGCTCGCCAGGGGATTTTTGTTCAGAAGGATTCTTGCGCAAAAAGTTGGCGCGCTGTGGGAAATGAGATTAACAAGGGGTTGTGATCGAATAATTAGGACATACTATGATCATTTGTTGGAGATCCATGGGCTGTCTGTGCTGAGCTAGTTGTTGGCCCATGTTTTGAGCCACCCCATTGCTCAGCATAGGAGCAGACATGAGCGGAGAAATTTGCAAAAGCGAAGGCGCGTCTTTAGCGGAAGGTTTTCAAAAGTCACGGAACGTGATGGATGCCAGAGCAGCACAGAACTACACAACACAAACGCCGACCAAGAACATTGGTCACAAAACGGTCACATTTGACTCAAACTCCCCGGTCACATGACTTTACTTCTTGTCGCGTCCGACTGACTCTTGTCTTCATCCACCACAATGCCAGCAGAACGAGCAGGTGTAAGCTCCCATTCTTCTCATCGTGGCCTCCACTGATCTCTATTAGTATACCGTCACCATGTTTCTCCTGGACGTCTCGTCGTCCATGGGCAATATCAGAACTCTGGAGGTCGAATCCTCTGACGGCGAAACACACACCATCGAAATGACCAATCTTGCATGGGGCCTGCAGTATGTAAAGCTCAAGATTCAAGACATGGTTTGTCCTTATGCGCTTTTCAGCGCTATCTTCATCTGACCACCGGCCTTAGATATTCAATGGTAGAAAGACGGAACAGTGCGGCGTCATCCTATTTGGTTCAGAGGGTACCGCCGGGTCAGGACTCTTTCATTTTCGTATGCTGAACTATAACGTAGAAACTAAGAATGTCGTCAATACTGCAAATGGGGGCTATGAAAATGTCCTTGAGTATATTCCAATTGGTCAACCCAATGCAAGCACAATGGCCAAGATCAATGCACTCGAAGCCTCAACGACCTCAGGAGATCGTAGGCCCTCCTCTCAAATCTTCAAGACGCCCCACAGTAACTTTATGTTCTTTAGCCATTGATGCCCTGATTGTTGGTGTCGAGACTCAGGGCCGATACCTTGCAAATAAGAAAACCTGGACCCGCAAGATTGTCATTGTCACAGATGGTGAAAGTCCCATTGAAGTTGAAGACTGGGAAGCAACAGTACAAAAGATGGACTCGCTTAACATCTCTCTGACCGTGGTGTATGTGTCCGACCTCCCTACTGGCTTCGGTGTCTAACTACTCTGTAGTGGCATTGACTTTGATGATGAAATATTTCCTTACATCGAACCCAATAAGAGCAATATCAAGGTACTCATCATCATGTCCGTCTATTCCCAGCTCACTCAGATTCTCTCTACAGACTCAGAACGAGAAATTTTATCATACTTTAACATCGAGCATGCAATCAGGCATCGTTGGAACTTGCGCATTTGCTATACAAGAAACCACCATGCCTGATGTTAAGCAAGTCAGATCCGCTCTCATGGGCACAGTCCTTCGCGTAGGTGACGTCGATGCCCGCTCCGACGAAGCTGTGGAACTCTCAGTCAAAGCCAGCAAATGTACTGCCTTGCAACGTCCTAAGGGCTGGAAGAAGTTTGCTCTGAGGGAAGACAATGACGAAGATATGGAAGAAAAAGAAATTGACCCTGACAAGGCTGCTTTTGCGCAACTTAGGATGCGAACTGAGTATTATGTTGATCGTAATCCTGAGGATAACACAGATGAGGATGGCGACGTGAAGATGAAGCAAGAAGATGAAGATGAAACTCTTTTGGAAGGCGATGAGAAGGACCCAGATGTCAAGAATCTCGAAAAGGTGGAAAAGGAAGAACTCGTTCGTGGTTTCAAATACGGAACGACCTACGCTCCATGTCCAGATGGCCAATTTCCCAAATTGCAAACTCGCAAGGGCATCGACATATGTGGCTTCTTTCCTAGGAAGAACGCAGGTGTTTTTCTTGATTTTGCAGAGAATGTGGAATGTTGATGGCGAAAATAGTTCCGTCGTGAATTATCAATGGGCGAGATACAATACATCTGGGCTGAACCTACCTCCCCTCAACAACAAGTCGCCTTGTCTTCCATAGCTCAAGCCATGCTAGACAAAGAGTGTATGGCCATTGCTCGATGGGTATCAAGGGACGGAATGGACCCAAAGATGGGAGTTTTGGTGCCGGGTGAATTCGACAAGGTCGACTGCCTACTCTGGAGCCCGGTATCGATATTTTTCTATCAACCCCCTTTAGTGCTAACCCTTTTGCCCAGATGCCATTCGCAGACGATGTTCGAAAGTATACATTTGCTTCACTTGACCATCTGGTCAACAAGAAGGGTGAGGTTCTGACTGAGCATTCATATTTACCGACGGAAGACCAGTTCAAGGCCATGGATAACTTTGTTGATGCCATGGATCTCATGGATGCGGGCGAAAAAGACGAGGAAGGGTACGTTGATCTTTGTCCTCATTTTATGCGAAAAATACTCCAACATACCCCAGGAACCGCACAACCTGGTTTAACACTTTAGAATCATATAACCCTGCTATTCATCGCGTCAAGCAAGCGATGTTCCACTGCGCGGTAGTGAACGACATAACAATGAATCCTCTCCCGCCTCCACATCCTGAGCTCTTGAAATACTTTGAACCGCCCAAGAGGGTGCTAAAGAGAGCCAGGGAACCTCTCGAGGAGTGTAAGAATATTTTCAAGGTCAAAGAAAGTGCGTGTATTTTGATGTCACTCTTTTTCGGTTACTGAGCCATTTGTTATAGTCCCTAAGAGAGTTGCAAAGGCAAAGAAGGATGGCCACGCTCACGCCCAAGATGAGGACGATAATATGCTACTTCTTGACTATAAACGCCCTCTAGGGCCCTCGGCGTCTCAGATGAGCATTGTCGAAGCTTCGATTTCTTCTGGCTCTGCAAAAGGGAAGGCACCTGCAGAAGACAGCGAAACGGAGGACGAAGAGGAAGAACTGCTTCTTAACAAGAAGAAATCTACACCACCCCCGAAAAAAGGGGTTCCTCTCCCAACGCCCGTGCGTTCTGTTTCCCCCCAAGTCGACCCCGGACGTGCACCTGGTAGAATTGTGGGAAACACGTATCCACTGAAGGACTTCCAGAAGAATATCTCTCAAGGTGATGTGGTGACGAAGGCGGTGGAGGACCTAGCGGCAGTTATTGCTGAGGTTGTCATGAAACCGTTTGCGTCGAGGAGGACGCAAGAGATGCTGGAGTGTATGGAGGTGCTGAGGAGGACATGTCTTGAGGTTGGTTTTTTTAATTTTCGTGCCTTAATTCGCATGGAGAATTAAATTGGCTAATGTGTGTGGTTCTAGGAAGATGAGATAGACGCTTGGAATTTGTACGTCAAATTTGCTCTTTGCTCATTACTCGTTGTAATGAAGTTGCTCTTTACAGCTTCCTACGGGATTTGAAAACGAAATGTTCATCGAAACCAGGTAATCCAGCCTTCTGGAATGCAGTGAAAGAAGTTGGACGGGATTTGAGTCTGATTGGCAATCAAGAGGCAAAAAGGCAAGGGGGGCAGTCCGATATAACAGAAAATGAGGCTGGAGAGGTAAGTACCATCGTTTTAACTGCTAATCTCATAACTAATATCTATTCCAGTTCCTTTCTTGATGGTCGCAGTTTAAGAACCTTATGTAATACCCACCTTGAGTATGAAGAATATATCGCTTTTTGAATCAATATCCCTTGTTCCACCAGCCTCCTAACAAACTGCTCAGGCCGCCACGGGCTTGTGGTTGTGGTTCAGATGTAGGTTTCACATGTTCCTCGGCCTTGGCCTTTGGTGTTGGTTTCTTTTCCGAAACAAACTCCGTCCTCGTCTGAGAAGCTTGAGTAGTGCTCCTCGATGTGGCAGGGGCAGGGGCAGGCTGTTTTCCCGCCCGCTGCTGGAGACGGTCCATATCCAGTTCAACATAGTTCAAGGCGATATTAAAAAAGAGGGGTTTCTTATATGTCGTTGGGTCCGCCTTTACTGAGCCCCCGTTGTACGCGAACCAGTCGCGTTTGAGTTGCAAATTGTCTGATGTGATCGTGGTTTCGACTTCTGTGATGTCCTCAGCCCTCAGTGGGAAGAACGAAAGATTGACGCTGTTCATGAGATCCGATTCGGAGAGTGAAACGCTCGAGACAGCCTCTCGGACATGGATCGTGGCGTGTTGCAAAAGAGCGAGGGCTTCGCCGTACTTTTTCACAGCCGCGTAACATTGGGCAAGATAAACACAACGGCGGCTGTTTGTAAAAGCGAGTCGGGCATCAACAGCGGACGCCAGATCGGGGTTGTCGTCGACGATGCTGATGGTTCGCATCTGAGTCAGACTTTGCAGGATTGTATCCAAGAGCTTGACAATAGCTGGGTGGAGGCGTTTGTCGACCGAATCGGCGTTGGCCCTCCCTGGTGCGGGCTTCTGGGAAGTCGCTGTTTTGTGGCTCTCCCCTCCCGAACCAAGGAGAGTGTTGATCAGGAGGAGATCGCGCTGGATGCGTCGAGAAAGATGCTGGTAGACGATATAAGCGTGAACGAACTGGATGTCATGGCCACCGTTGCTTGAGGTCGAAGTGGCCCCAGTGACCTGTTGTGCCTCCTGAAGCTTACGCGCCACTTCTTCGGCATCGCTCAGGGCTGCCAGGACCGCGTCATAGGCGGTCACATCCGACTTGGCTTTCCTGTTGGAAGTCGACCGACGGCCCTCTTTCCGTCCGCTGTCGACAATGGCTTCTGCTTGTTCAACTTTCAAGAATACATCGACAAGCTCTGGGTATCGTATCGGGACGGGTTGGTCCTCCCATAGACGCTCCTTGAGCTGTGTTTTTAACGTGGTCGAACTTTCTTCACTCTGGAGTTTAGCAACAAGTGCGTCGCAATTTTCTATGATCTCATTGCGATGCACTGGAGCCAGATCCGAGACGATTCCGTTGATGTCGTATGCCTTTGTGCGGCCTAGTTCGTGAGCGCAGTAACGGATCTCAGGGCCAATCTCATCTGCGCACAGCACGGCAAGAGCTTGATCGCGGCTAGTTGAGGATGCGTTGGCTAGATCATCTAATAGGGACTTCGCAACGCTAAGTTGTATAAGGGCATCCTCGAAATCATCTCGGTAGCGCAGAAAACGCCCATTGAGGATGACCGTATAAATTGTAACCTCGAGGAGATTCTCAGCAGAAAGCCGTGATAAGCCATAGAGCGTTTGGCAAAGAGAAAGAAGTTGAGTCGACCAATTGACAGCACGTCGGAATCGACCAGTCGCGCTATGGCGAAGGCTGCTTGCATGTTCCTGGTTGGCGGGCTGCAAGGCGGAATTCATGAGCTCCTGAGCATATGCCCATGCACGTTCAGCCTCGAAAAGTAACAGTTGCAAGCTAGAAAGCATAAGATAAAGATAAGAACATATATCAATATTACGCACTGTCCATCCTTGACTATATCGGCAGCCATTGGGGGGAGCTTTTTATAATCCCGCCCTTTTCCGTGGGTCATTTTGAGACTCGACCGAAGACGATGAGTGCGATTTGCACAGTGTTTACTATCTCAATATAAGCCATGGGGGAAACATGAGACTATGAAAAAGCCCACCGATAACGCGCAAAATCATTGTATCGGAGGCCATATGCATTTCGTTGCTCATTAGTGAGTTGCACAGCTATGATGACGGAAACGAATAAGGTGGACTATATTCACAACATAGCGCGAAAAATTAACCTCGAAAGACGACTACCGGTTTGGACATAAGTATTCCTAGGATTTGCCTGGGATTTATGTGGGACTCGTTGGGGTGAGAGGACGGGCGGGAAGTCGGGCCGCTGTTTTGGAGGTTAGGGTTCCTTCCCAGCTGCTGACTACCACGACGACGACGAGATCTCTCTCACCCTTGTTCTTTATTAAATGCCCAGCGAGCCTATTATTATCGAGGACATACAAGAAGTGCGTGTTCGCTGGTTCACCTAAAGTTCTGACTTACCATGCACAGAACGAACTCTCAGGAGAAAACGCCGAGGTTTATCTCTTCCAATGGCTATCCTCGACGGATAAGAAGCTTGACATTGTACCGATAGTATGTTAGAAAAAAGGTCACATACCTGCACGTCTCTATATCTTAACCCAATTACTTTCTAGGGCGATCTTAAACCAAAGCAGAGCGAGTTAGAAAAGGTCTTCATCAAGATCATTTCCGCCGCTGAATCGTATCCTGCACCTGGACGCGTAATTAGGAACCTCGTCGGAAGATGCTTGGTTACTTTATACACGCGTGGAGAGACGAGGTCCATGTTCGATACCCTGCAGGCATTTTTGAGGTTGGTGGGCGATTTCAGGTCGGTGGACAGGGATGTTGTAAAAATGTGCGCAACTTCCTTGAGCAAGGTTAGATATTGGTCTAATTGACAAGCATAGTGCTGCATTTTCGTGTATCGGAGACTTGATGGTGGTTTTTGGGTCTAACGTGTGTCGGTGTCCTATTTTCGAGTCATTTTTCCTCTCATAACCGCCGCAGGTAATGTCGTTTATGGCAGAAATCTGTGTGGTAACAATCAAGACATATAGGTCTTCGAATGTAAGTAATCTGCATGCACTTGAGTTTTTTCTCTCAAATAACACAACTAGTCTTCCCTGCTCCGGTACCATGCTCTCACCGCCCTGTACAAGTCGTTGACGACCGCAAAGCGAGCTGTTATGGACGCGACTTGTAGAGACATTCTGAAGCAAATGAAAACGGCGCTCGTGGATAAATCTCTGCCCGTTCAGAGAGCTGCTTCGCAGGTTTGTGTTGTTATATTCCTCAGCCTCGTTGTTAAATTCCAAGGATAGGTCCTGGTTGCGATGCATTCTTCAGGTGACGCGTCAGTACTTCCCCTCAACGAACTGGACTCTATTATCGCTCAATCGGTAAAGAACCTGGAAACTGCCGACCAAGCAACACGGCACTCTCATGCACAACTAGTCGGCCACCTCCTTGCGTCCACCCAGATAGAGCGTGTTGTGCCACCCCCAGAAACGACTCAGAAACCTAAGAAGGACTCTTCAACAGCGGAGCAACAGAACGATGATCCATCACCTTCGAATACTGTGGAAGTGATGAAGCCTATGCTCACACCCATAGAGATGTTTACTCATCTCTCCGCACACCTCAATAAGCAGAACGTCACGAGGAAAACGCGTATTGGAATTTTTGATTTCTATGCTGCATTGCTGACGAAGCTTGGCGCGTCTTTCGTTGAGACCAATTTTTCGTTGATCGTGTCGCATCTTGTGACCGAAATAGTTTCCAACCCTAGGATTGCCACAAGCCGATACGACATCCTCCTTACACGTTCACTTGTTGGAATACTTCTTAGAGATTTAGTTGGAGTGAGAATGTTGAGTGAGCAGGGGCAGATATTAGCGATACAGGAGTTGGCGAACGCATACCTCAAAAGATGGCCTGCGATGATGCCTGGGCAAGTGGCTCCGTCGTCTCAAGTCCTCGTTATTGCTCTGCGTGAGGTGGCTGGGCTGCTGCAACAACTTGGCAATGCTCCTCCTCCAGTCCAAGTAAGCTGTTACTTTTTGCATCACAAAGGCCCAGTTCACCTCCATTCTTTGAACAGAATGCCCTTGCCGAGCCCTTGGTTTCTCTTCTCTCTCACCCCAGCCATACCGTCCGCGTCACCGCTTCGTGGGCACTTCGATGTTTCTGCTACTCGACACCCCTTCGCTTGCCAAAAACCATATTAACTGTTATAGACAAACTCCAGCGGGACCTTGCGTCCATCCTCACTCCTGGGAGCTCAGTAGACATTCCTCTTCGAGCCTTAGGGCACGCTTACGGTCTCGCGGCGCTCGTGTCCATTATTCCTCAACGGCCTTTATACGTCTCCTACGATGTCAGTGCCAAGGTCCTCGATATGGCGAGCCAGCTCCTCAAGCGTGCTGGAGAACATGAAGTCAAAATCGCCGGGATTGAGGTCGAAGTGGCATGGACCCTCATCGCGTCTCTCATGTCACTGGGACCAAATTTTGTCAGGCCACACCTCCCGCAGTTGCTCGTCCTCTGGCGCAATGCACTCCCCAAACCTACAAGTAAAGACACAGCAACAAACGCAGGGCGATCGGTTCCCGAGTGGATATTCCTCTTGCACGTCCGAGAGAGTGCCCTTGGCGCCATTCTTTGTTTCCTCCAAAACAATGCATCGACCTTGGTGACACTCGATGTCGCCCGCCGAATCGCATCGCTTCTCAGCAACGCATTATCCTTTGCCAACAATTTCATTTCGGCGAACGTCGAGGATCCAGCTGACACCCAGCATCCTATCATTGCGAAAAAGGGGTTGAATGTGCGTGATCGAGAGGCCCTTCTTCGGCGAAGAGTGCATCAGTGCTTCACCACGCTGGGTTTTTCCAGTATACCTGATGCCACACAGATGGTGCTGCTTCAATCAGTCGTCACTCTGTTTGCTAGCCCAGATGGTTACGCCGGCTCAG
>Ga0307509_10003775_pt1 | contig 22542 bp, 32 predicted proteins | sample 10_EM_MG_FD_202245 | JGI IMG/M metagenome (GOLD analysis project Ga0307509, IMG submission 202245) | Populus trichocarpa ectomycorrhiza microbial communities from riparian zone in the Pacific Northwest, United States - 10_EM | ecosystem: Host-associated > Plants > Roots > Unclassified | place... | reverse complement strand
TAGGACAAAACAAATTCGACGATGGAAGGGACAAAGTTCGGGTGGAAGATCAGGCTGATCGCACAGTTGCGGTTACTTGCTGTTACTTGCCGTTGTCCACCACTGGTCCTCCTTGTTCTCTCTCTGCCACGCCACTTTGCACGATGTCGACCCCCAGCGCAGTCAAGCAGCGGCCGTCCTCGACCCGTCACTCGAGAATAACCGTCGAATATCACCGACCGTCGAGAGAATCTATCCAAGAATACGGCGCTCTCCTTGACCAGGCCAATCTCCACGCAACAAGCAACAACTCATCGAGTTTTATCCCTTCCAGGCAAGCCCCACCCCCGCCACCGTCTGGGCCCTCGTCGTTCAAGCCAAAGGATCCTTTATCATCCACACCGACGTCACCAACTTCCCCAGCTCCCAAAGTGCGCAATTCGCTTCAGAAGAAACCACCACAGAGGAAAAGGAAGCCGACTATTCAGACAAACACTATCCGGGCGAACCACAGCGCGGATACGCTTACTCCAAACAACACCGATCTCAGTCCAGTCAAGACTTTTATGCACAGCAATGGTTCCTCTCCCAACGTTGTCTCTCCACCTCGGCCCTCTCGTGCCAACACCACGACCCTAAACGATATCTTCCCAACTCAGTCGGTCATCTCCCAGCGCAGGATCTCCACGCCAGTGATCGGATCCACACATGACTTTCTTGCATCATACATCTCTGCTTCGGATTCTGCTCCACCCGTCGAGGAAGAGGTGTCCCCGTCCTCGCACCCCGTTTTGAACCCTATCGTAAACACCCCATCCACTCCAAAGCTTCCCCCTTCCTTCACTACAAACGGCACCGGTACAACTCGTGCCCGAAGCGCAACGGTAAACAAGGGGAACAAAGGTATGCTCGGGTTCGTGTCCGGACTACTAGGGTCGAACAAGCGGGTAGAAATTAGCACACCCTACGATCCGGTCCACCTCACACACGTTGGATTTAATACATCCACCGGGGAGTTTACCGGTCTCCCCAAGGAGTGGCAACAGCTACTCCAGGAGAGTGGTATCTCGCGCACCGAGCAAGAGAAAAACCCAGAGGCTGTCATGGAGATTGTCAAATTCTACCAAGAAGGTGGAGGTGGAGGGGATGTCTGGGATAAGATGGGGGGCGCTCTAAAGACCGGTCCGCCTATCCTCCCTGCCCCCCCACCCAGTAAACCGCTTATGGATGAAAGTTTCTATACTCCTGTCTGTGTTTCTACCCCATTCGTCCCTGCGTTGATGCTGACACCCAGCAGCGGCCAGCACCGAGCCCACCAAAGCGGCCCCAGCAACCGCTGTCGGTGTCACAGACGATCTCGTCAACCCCTTCGACCGTTACATCCTCGTCTTCTCGCAATGCCCCTACGTCGAATCGACCGGGCATCGACCGCTCTGCATCCACGCGGACGCAGCCCAAGACTAACAGCCCCGCCATGTCTCGGTCGAACACTACGAAGGAGAGCCGAACCCCGCCCGACCGTCATACCGCCCAAAACCAGCAATCAACCCAACAATCCGTTCACCAACCACAGCTACAGACATTGCCGTCGCCAGCGAAATCCAAGGTCAACGCCGGTACCAAACCTCCTCCTAACAATTCTTCCACGGACCTCAAAACACACCACAAACCCCAGCAACCCACTAAAACTGGAACGGGTTTGAACCCGCCTGGGGCTGCTCCAAGGAGGCGAGAGAAGAAGGACAAAGAAGACGATACAGATATTGTCAAGAGGCTTCAACAAATCTGTACTGACGCGGACCCCACCCGGTTGTACCGCAACCTCGTGAAGATCGGAGCTGGGTGAGTGGGATCCTCGTATCCGATGAGCGCCTGCTAATAACCTGCTTTTCAAAAAGCGCGTCTGGAGGTGTCTTTACTGCATACCAACTGGGCACCAACAACGCTGTTGCCATCAAACAGATGGACCTTGCCAAGCAGCCGAAGAAGGACCTCATTATCAACGAGATCCTTGTAATGAAGGCTTCAAGACACCCAAATATCGTCAACTACATCGACTCTTTCTTGCACAAGAACGAGCTGTGGGTCGTTATGGAATACATGGAGGGCGGAAGTTTGACGGATGTGGTCACTGCGAACTTGATGAGTGAGGGGCAGATCGCCGCCGTTTCGAAAGAGACGTGCCAGGGCCTCGAGCATCTGCACCGACACGGGGTCATCCATCGTGACATCAAGAGCGACAACGTGTTGCTTAGTCTGCATGGTGATATTAAACTTAGTACGTCAACTGTTCAGATGGAAGGTGGCGTTCGAGACTGATTCCATTCGCAGCGGATTTCGGGTTCTGCGCTCAGATCTCAGATGGTGCAAAGAGAACGACAATGGTCGGTACACCTTACTGGATGGCTCCGGAGGTTGTCACCCGGAAAGAATACGGTCCCAAAGTTGACATCTGGAGTTTGGGCATCATGGCTATTGGTGTGTCGATCCATGTGGCAGTGGCAGTGCCGAAATGACGTAGCTTTCACAGAGATGATCGAGGGAGAGCCGCCATACCTAAACCAGAACCCCCTTAAGGCACTATATCTCATCGCAACCAACGGAACCCCCACGATCGCAAATCCCGAGAACCTGTCTGTCCTGTTCAAGGACTACTTGGGGCTAACGTTGAGCGTGGACGTTGAGAGACGGCCAACAGCCAGTGAACTCCTTCAGGTAAGTGCCCCGCATTCTCCTATTGATCACGAGTATTTACGAGGAACTGCTCACAGCACGCCTTCCTCAAGTCCGCTGAGCCTTTGAGAACGTTGACCCCGTTAATCAAGGCCGCGAGGGAGCTTTCGAAATCCAAATAAGTACACCTCTTCCTGTTTGCTTACTTGCACCGGATCATTTCCCCTTTGTTCAGACCCTTCTACGCCCGTTCTGCTGTGACCTGGATCTATACTACTCATATCTCTACCGTACTGCTTTTTTGTATTACCCCGATATCTAAATTTACCCCCTCATTGCTTCTTCGCGGCGACGCAGGACCTGGGAAAGTTACAGGGAGCTTGGAGCCGGACACACCACCGGACACCCCAATCCGACAAGTTTGCCTACAGATCGCGGTGTCGTTTGGGAAGTGGTGGCACCGCGTTCATCAGTTCGAAGACGAGTGGTCATACTTTTCTTGAGTCTGTGCTACTACCTCCGTGGACAGCGGACCGCAGATGGATCCATTAACGGACCCCGTGCTTATGCTGGAGTGTACATGAAACGAAACGGTTATTCAGACGTCAGTGAGTGAACTTGGCTGTCCATCAAGGAAGGACTCCAGTCCCACCAGGTGTGGTGTCGACTTGTGCGCTTGAACTGATAATGAAGAACAGTTGACACATCTCGAGCGGTGCAGTCCCGTATTGGAACGGATCTGGATATTTCTGGCGTCGTGGGTAGGATTAGCCAATGGGATTCGCTTCCTTAGGACTCTTTCGGCGTCCTTTATCCTGAAGAGAGTGGTTTGTTCTCACCACTGGCAGTGCGAGATCGCGATTCGCGGTGGATGGAAGGGGAAAAGCTGCCGAATGATGGACGGAAGCTCTAGCGATGTCCGTGCCAGGTCATACGGATAAACGGTCGGAACATAGTTTGTTGCCCCTCCTCCCCCACCTAGCTCACGCGAATATGATTAGGCAACCCCGGACTCGCATATATAAACCACCAGATCCCGACATGCTAAGCCCCACCCTACACGATGTCTTCCCCTGGCGCTTTCTCGACTCTGCAAACCGACCTCGAACGGAACAAGAGGCCAGATCCGGCCCCCGCTGCCAGAGGGGTGGACGCCTCTGATGTTGCGCCACAGTCGTTGTACGGATCTCGAAAGGCCTCCCTCATCCTCGATATCATCGTGGTCGGTTGTGGCCTTGGTGGTTTGGGTGCTGCGTTTTGTCTCACACAAGCTGGCCACCGGGTGACCATCATCGAATCCTCCCAGGTGATAGGGGAAGTTGGTGCGGGGATCCAAGTCAGTCCTAATTCCAGTCGGTTGCTTCGGAGGTGGGGCCTGGCCAAGCATTTGGACGATATCGCTGTCAAACCGGAGGGTATTGCGTTCAGGAGGTACAACACCGGCGAATTGGTCGGGTTTACGAAGTGGGGAGAGCTCATCGAAAGGGAATACGGTGTCCCGTATTACCACATCCACCGCGCCGACTTTCACAAACTCCTATACGACCTCGTCGCCCCGCACGTTACCATTCTGTTGGGTTCGACTGTCACCGGATGTGATCCGGATCCAGTTTCACCTTCAGTCACCCTCGCGTCTGGGAAGGTCATGAGGGCGGATTTGATCGTTGGGGCGGATGGAGTGAAGAGTTACATTCAGCGGGTCGTCTCAGGGAAACCAATACCAGCGGAGCCAACGGGAGATGCGGCCTATCGCGCGATAATACCCGCCTCGTTGATGATGCAAGACCCGGAGTTACGCGAGTTCATTGAACACCCGCAGATGGCTGGATGGATGGCGCCTAGGAGGCACCTGATGGCATATCCTATCGTACGCTCACCTTTCTATCCAAGCTTCTACTCAAATGTATGCTGACCACGCGATCTCTCTGTGTAGAGGAGGAAGGAGGAGTATAACCTTGTTCTATTGCACCCAGATGACGGGTCAGTCGAATCCTGGACCGCAGAGGGGAACGCAGATAAGATGAGGCGTGATTTCGGTGACTTTGAGCCACGGTGAGTAGAAGAAGTCTCCTATTTCCGGAGCACGTTATTTAATCCTTCCGAGTAGAGTCCGGAAATTGCTCGGGTTTGTCCAGTCAACCCTTAAATGGCGTCTAATGGATCGAAGGCCCCTGAGTAATTGGATCCACGGCTCTGGACGTGTAATACTGCTGGGAGACGCGTGTCACCCGATGTTGGTAGGTCATATGCCGTGGAGTTACCCCTGAGCCTTTTCGTTGATATTCGTTCGTAGCCATACAGAGCGCAAGGTGCTGCGATGGCCATCGAAGACGGAGCGGTACTCGGAAACCTCCTTTCGAGAATTTCCCACATTTCTCAATTAGGGCCCCTCCTTAAAGCTTACCAGGATCTCCGACTTCCCCGCACCTCGATGGTACAAGAGTCTTCGCGACTTAACCAGCATATTTTCCACCTTCCAGACGGGCCGGAACAGAGAGAACGAGACGAGAACATGCGGAAGGCGATGGTTCTGCAGCTCTATGGCGATCCAGGAGTCTTACGACGTGAATCGGATGGGAACCAGAATCAATGGGCCGATAAGAAGAAGAGCGACGAGTTGTTCGGATACGATGCGGACGCTGAAGTGGATAAGTGGTGGGCAGTCCACAGGAGGGAGTTGGACGTGCTCGTGAGGGCGAAGCTGTGAACCTGGTGACAATTTCTGGGAACGGTATCTGGGGGTATTTATTTTTGTTTGTACGTCCATAAGGATCTATTCTTGTATCTCGCATACCGTTGGAATTTGCGGAATTTGGAATGCGCCGACTCCGAACATGCCGCGCTCTGTTACCCTCGACCGGTTCCCCTATGTTTTTGGGAATGCGATGTGGGCGAGCATCCCCCTTCAACCAGTTCCCACGCCTGGGTTATTTCACGTGCCGTGAAGCGTCGACGGGGTGCGACGTTGCAGATACGTGGGGAACGATCGTTGGATGACCAGTCGTGGGAATAATCATGACCGACGAGTTCTTTCAGCTTGTCGCGGGCAACAGTTCGGCCACCTGTCGGCGTTACGGCTCTCGATTCACACTGACTCTTGCATCATGAGCCAACTGGACCAATACCTCAACATGGTCGAGCCTTATCTGCAGCTCCTTCAATCCGTCGTTCCACCACAAATCTACTCTCTCATCACGACTTCTTTCTCATACGCCCTCCAGCTGCTCAACACGTTGTTCAACATTATTGCGGTCACATCCCCACTATCCGCCCCACACACCATCATTCCCGCCCTGCTCACAATCCTCTGCGTGTATCTCGCACTTTCGAGCCTCTACCGCACCGTGATGTTCGCGTTCTGGTTTGTGAAGTGGGGTATCATCCTTGGTGCCATGTTCTCCTTGGCAACTTGGATAAACTCCGGTGCGCCAACACAGTTCCTCATGAACCTCGTGCCGGTGGCAATGGAGAACAAGAGTGGCTCGAGTCGGCCAAAGAGTTGGGAGTCGTGGAGTACCCATGATCGGTATAAGCGAGCGCAGAAGACGCAGAGGGAGAAAGACGCAGAGGAGGCTCAGAAGTTCATCCAGAACGTCATCGACACCGCTGGGGATGTATACCAGAAGTCAGGGAATTGGTGGGAGACGGCGAAGGGGGTGTATGAAGAAATCAACAAGCAAGGTCAACCGAAGAGGACGAGCTCTACAAAGAGCCGGTAGTGTTCCGGGCATTCGGGTGTTCCTTCCGCTTCCGACGTTCCGTAGTTTTTTTTTTCTTTTTTACGGTGAGTCGGTCCCGATTCCCAGATCTCGTCCGCGGGGGTGTTCACGCGATTCCTCATCAGATATCCTGTATCTTTATTCCGAAACCTCCCCCGACCTCTGCAACAGTCCGGCTATCTACGGTGTCACCCCCATCTCCATCTCCCATACGACAGTAACGACCTTTCTACGTGATGGTATCGCTAGGTTTTTCCTCCGCTCCCCGACCTCTAGAACGTCGGTAAATTTACTCTGTACACAAGTTTCGTCGTATCCAGATCCACGATCTCGCAATCCAACTTTCCTCCATCACCGATCTGCGTCTCGACGCAAGTGAGGTCCAATGGCTGTGAACCGGTGAGAAAAAACATCCTATCAGAGTTGTCAGCGGGGTCAAACCTTTTCCAACACCGCCATGGGGTGATCTGACCCTCAAATTTAGCTTCGGTGGCCGCGGGGAGTGTTTGGTGAGACTTACGCCATATGCCCGTGTTGTACACGATTCCTTGAGCGGAAGTGGCGATGAATGCTCTCATGGTCTCTAGATCTGGCTTGTCGTCCTTGCCATTCTGAGCAACCACGACTAAATAGCCCCTAGCGGATTCCTCTAACCCTTGGTCTCCCTCTTTCATAGAACCAGGGCCCATCGGGATGAAACCTTGGTTCGTGTGAAGATGTCTCTCCAGAACTTTAATATCCCAATGTCCACCAAGCTTGGCATCAATAGGCTGGCACCTATACACGCTTAGCCCCGTAGTCGCCTGGACTTCCGCCGGGTAGGAAGACTCCGACAGGGAAAGTTTGTGAAACTTGAGCGCCGATCCTTGGTTGGCACCCGTGACGCGCACGCCGCGCGGCACAGCATTCAGGTCTCTATACCCCTGGACAACCTGGCCGAAAGTAACAAATCCTTCCGGGGTAAGCGGGAGCGCATCTAGTATTTTAATCCCCCCTGTGTCAGGCAACGCGCTCTGGGTCCCGATAACCCTGACACGCTTAACGCCCCCATCAGGATGGATTGTCAGCATTACGTGAGTGTATTTGACACGATCGACACTCTGCAGCTGGAAAAAGTGTCGCCTGTGAGGCCCGAGCTTGGTTCGGGGTAGAATCGTTGCCCATTGCGTTCCCCCACCCTCCTCGGATATCCCTTGTTGATGAGGAGGGACGAGATCGGGGGAGTTGATTGCATGAAGTTCGCAAGATTCGGGAAAGTTCCCCTTGAAGTGGGCGGTGTCGATCTCGACGTGGGACAAATACCCGCCAGACCCGCCACTGTGATCAAAGATTTTCATTTGATTGGATTAGGCAAAGCGAGATGGAAGAACGGGGGAGACGGATTAGGAAGCCATCACTCAATTGTGTGTGGGAAAGCGACTTACAGCTTAATGATAGCCCAATCCTTGTGACCCGGTTGGCGGTTTCGCTTGGTTTCCCAACCATCGCTCATGTCATTCCCTACGTTTCAGAGACTAAATGTGAGAAGCCGAGATAGTGTGCAGGGTGGTGTGATTGCCGTACCTCGTCCAGGTAGGATCAGGTTAGACCCAATGCCGAAGTGCTGATCAGACGTGAAGGTTACCCGCCCACCAGAGAACACATGAGCAAGGTCGAATTCTTCGTATACATCGGAGGGGATCGCTGGGCTCACAGCCCCGTAGACCCGGAACCGAGCCTGGAGTGCCAGATATGTCAGAGAAACCAGAGTTCTCACAGGTGGGGTCACTAGCGTACAATCCCTCCGTCGGGGTACGTGTTCAGTTTCACGTAGTTGACTGCCGATGAGGCAGCGACCGAATAGAGGTGTCTAGAGTCTGGGCCCAATGGAACCTTTGGGAGTATCTCTGTCCACTAAGAGGCACGTTTGAGAGGCTCAAAGATCTCACGACATGATGATCCATACCCTCTTGTCGTCGGAGAGTGGATCAGCCTCGCCATCTGCAGCGAGCAACACTTCAACGGAGACCTCGGGTGCTTCGTTGCCTATGCTTCCTCTCAGCGATCTTCGCCGATCGCCTCGAAGCGGAAGCCGTACCGTTGAAATGTGAGGTATCAACATCGAAGCCAGTGATGCTGCCGGTCGCGCCGAGTTTGATTATACACCTAGAGGGTTCTGTCAAGGAACGTGTGTGAGGAGGGAAAGATGTCTCACCAGTCGTAGGTAGGGTTATGTCGTCGGGACTCCCAACCACTGTAGAGTGCGCCTTTCGGACCGAACTGCCCCTTCAAACTTGGCGCCTGCTACGTCAACCGGTCATCAAAGATGAAAACATGAGAGGAGACGATGAAAATCACCTCGACGAGAAGAAGGTGGTACGCTTCTGCGAAAAAGTCGTCAGAGACGGATGTTACCTTGCCACCGATGGCAACGCTGGACAACTCTGTCCTCCGTTATCAGTCAGTCTGAGCCTGTGTGCACAACGCGAGTGGTCGTAAAAACCTATCTGTGCCCCGAGGACCGTTTCGAGGGAGTCTTTCTCGTATGCCATGACTGCGACCGGTTGATGGTTCACTCTCAAGAAGTTGGAGATACGGACCGGCGGGATTCCGGTGGCATCCGATGAAATGTAGATCCCCAATATGGCAATTGGAGATCAAGGGATCGAGAAAGGAAATCACATGCTAGGGTTCGATGTCTGTCCCTGCGCCACAAGGAGACGCTGGGTGTCAAAACTCTCCCCCACTCTTCCATCCGCGACGTACATCGTCGTCTACATAACGTTGAACTCTCTTCTGTGGTTTCAAGGCCGGATCATCTACTTGAATGATTGATCATATCTTTGGTCGCCCGAGTCCATCTTGGAAGCGCACACAGGTTGGTGTTCAACCGAACGGTTCCAGATTAAACACTCCCGGATCTCCTCACGCCAAAGCCACCAGGTCTTCTTCGTCCTGATGTTTTGGATATGGCGACTCGTACACGGCCGAGAAATCCCGCCCCGATTGTTTTGGTTGAGGAATATGAATCGGGCACTTGGTCAGCAGATAGATGTTTTAGCTCGGAACTAAGAATAACTGACCCACTACACGTAGTCCGCTTTTCTCCTTGGCAAATCGTTGTTGGAACCTTGACGGCGATGTATGCATCCCGGAATCTTGACAAACTGCTTGGCCTTGGTGGTACGGATTTAATTTATATTCCATTCTTACCCCTAGTTTACCTCCCCTTCCTGGTGGTTGGACGATGAAACAGCCCCAGAACCCCTGGCTGACCTCGTGCGTACCACTGCCTTGATCATAATCCCGACCTGAACGGGGATCAATTTCAATCGGCTTAGTACTCGCCCTCCTATTATCGGGCAACGTGGATTGTCACAGGTTTGGACGCCGGGTTCGCGACAGCGATGGCTGTCCGGCCAAAGTGGTTACGAGACATATGCGCAATTCTGTTCTCGGCGTACTACATCATCTACGCGAACGAGGCGGACGAGAAGGTACGGACGCCCTTCCTGTCCCGCGGTGCGGATATGGTGTGACACCTTGGCAGGTTCGTAAGTTCAGGGCAGCGCCGACAGTGGAATTTCTCCGCGCGACGTGGGAGAAAACCTCCAACCCATACGTACGTCGTGATTATATTCCCCGCCTTACTTGCTGCCGAAGTAAGGAATTCCACTGGGATGTAGATTCGACTGTTTAGTTGGCTTCCCACAATGACCATTCGCCGCATCATCCAAATTCCCCGTCCATCGTCCTCGACATACACCCGGCCCATAACTGCCCACCTATTCTTTGCACCCCACGCATCTAAGCTAGCCGAATCCACTGAATTGATCTTGGATATCCCTGGTGGAGGGTTCGTGTCCATGACACCCGAACATCACGAAGAGCGGCTTTGCGCGTGGGCTGAAAAAACCGGTAGGCCGGTCCTGTCTATCGACTACGGCAAAGCACCTGAATGTGAGTCCAACCCTGCTGTATTTACGTCGACGCCACCGATGTTCTGGATCCCGATCGGGATTTTGTTACGGGAGTGTGGGAGCGCAGCGAGAAATCGCGCAACCCATGTGGGCGGACACTTGATGAGTGGTGGAGCCTGATCAACGTTGTAATATCACAGATCCCTACCCGTATGCAGTGGATGAGGTCTTCGACACTTATCAGGTGCTCGTGGACACTGCTGGTACTGTGATCGGGATGTCGGGACGCAGCCTGGAGATTATCGCGAGCGGAGACTCAGCGTGAGTACCACCTGGCCTTCCCACGGAACGTAACAGAAGAACGCTGACATTGGTTTGTTGATGTAAAGTGGAGCGCACATCCTGACGTGCGTTATCATTAAGATACTGGAGAGCAAGGGCCTTAATCTCAAGCTTCCACTTGCGTTGGTACTCAACTACCCGGCGCTTGACTTCAACTTTGCATCTTGGATGAGCAAGGATCATTTAAAGGTACTACGCGCGGAAGATACCAGTGGGTACCTGTCAAGTGGTGGGAGGATTGACGACAAGCGCGTGTCTGAGCACGAGGACTACATGCACTTCAACACCCTCTCTATGGTCGGCTCGGATGGCCGCGAGAGCCGGGTACGACGGAGTTCGTCAACCACCGCGGGTGCGCGAAGGAACAGAAGTTGGGTAACTACGTTCAAGGGTTTTGCCGTAGGCGATCGTTCGGATGGCCGAGGCTCGCCTGTCGCCGAGGGTACTCACAGCCCACGGAAACTGAGGCTCAGGCGTTCAACTCCGAGTTTCAAAGGCTCGAATAACGGCATCGTCACCGCTCCCAAACAGATCTTGGGCCTTACACCTCGGGAGACCGAATCAAAACCCAGCCGCCCCAGGCGGGCACAGTCCGGACCGGGAGAGCTTCCCGAGGCTCGATCAAGCGTCACAACAACGGGTGGCTGTGGGAAGCCGTCGGCGGAGGGAGGGGGAGGTGAACGAACCGACTCTGGTGGCCTCAAGAAATCTTCCCCCACGCATATCCACTTTTCGGGAACCGGGGACGGCAACCCGTTCGGTGACCAGGATGAAAATCACGAGGCTTCTATTGGACGTGGGAGGTTGACCATGACGAGTCGGACGGGTTATTTCCAGGACAGAGTAATCCCCCCAAGCATGGTAAGTTTCCTCCCAGCGTTTAACTCTGTAGGAGCCCAGATCTCTGATGGTCCACGGCCTAGATGCGCGCGATGGCCATCCTATACCTTTCGAACAGGAACCCAGATTTCAGCACGGATTACCAGGTGTCACCAATCATGACCCCGAGCGAAGTCCTAGCGCGGTTTCCTAGGGTCCTGATGCATTGTGGGGAGAAGGACCCGTTTGTGGACGACACCATCATCTTTGCGGGGCGGTTACGTGAGTCCAAAAGGAGTCGGTTACAGGAGCTGACTGCGAAGATGGAGAGGGGGGAGTTTTCGGAGCCAGAAGCGGAAGAATGGGCGCGGCTGAACACAGAGAGCGAGGATGACTGGGTGGAGATGGCACTATTTCCGGAATGGAGCCACGGATACCTGCAGATGGGACGGCTGATGAAGGAAGCAACAACGGTCATCGTTGATATCGGGATATGGATCGGAGAAGCGTTTGAAGGGAGCAAATTTGTGGGTGTGGCCCAGACAGATCACAGCCACAAGCCGAATGCTCGCGGTGGTTCGATATCATCGGACGCCGGTGGCGGGGGGGACTCGGGAATCGGGAGCCCATCAGTGTTGTCGACCTCGACCTCGGCGGGTTCATCAGGAAACTCATCAGGATCGCATCAGCAGCAGCTGCTGAGGACGATCACAGAAGGCGAGCTCATACGAAGGAGACGGTTGTTGGCGGCCCGGTAGCACAGCACATGAGTGTACTTAGTTGGTGCGTGGCGAACCACACCTTTAGCGATCAGGGCAGCCGAGGTTAGACAGTAGGGTATATAGCCGAAATCGACGGCATCCCGAATTTGTTTGAATACCGTATTTATATATATCATACTCCCTACAATCTCTCCCACCCTCCCTCATCCTCCCAGCCGGTCCAACCCATGTCCTCACCACAGTTCCTCCCTTTTGACGTCCTCCCACACCGTGCACTCCACCCCCACGCCACCTTGCTGCCTCCGCCACCGCAGCACTCGCAGCAACAGTCACTACCGTCCAAGCCCCAGCTACCGCAGATGCAAATACCCCTTCAGCAACAGCCACACCAGTCCCAGATGATGCTCACCTCATCCCCAATCCTCTATTCTCACCCTAGCCAAATCCACGACTCCCAAGCTTCATCAAACTCGTCCCAGTTCGCTGCCCTCCCATCTATGCCCCGGCTCCCACCAATCCTCCAGGTAGAGAAGCAACAAGTCACGACATCCGCAACCCAGGCCGCCTCCGCGAGCAGGAGGCGGAACGAGGCGCACTTCATGTGCCCTGTTCCTGGCTGTGGTAGCACGTTCACGCGCAGGTTCAATCTTAGAGGTGCTTCCTCCCTCGCTCTCCCCCTTCATTTCCTGATCAGATTGCACGCGTTTGTCTCGCACAGGTCATCTACGCTCCCACACCGAGGAGCGGCCGTTTGTGTGCGAGTGGCCAGGGTGCGGTAAGGGATTTGCTAGGCAGCATGATTGCAAGTGAGTGCGGTTCTCACGCGCAGGCGCGCCGGCCCCCGAGAGAAGGGAACGGACAGTTGGGTGCTCATGGCCGACCTCTTCGCACTTTGCGCTTTAGACGTCATCAAAATTTGCATTATTCAAAAGCACAGCAACACGTCTGCCATGGGTGTCGGAAGACCTTTAGTAGGCTTGATGCGCTCAACGTCAGTACCTCGTCCATTGCTGTACACCTCTCCTAGTGTGCCAATCTTCCCACTATTGACGCTGACTCTCCTTTTTCGCCCCTTGCTTGTCCATTTGTGTACTTGGTCGTTTCCGCACAATTCCCAGCGACATCGTAAGTTTGTGAATCTCTGATCTCCGGTTCGAGGCGCTGACAAAAAATTCTTCTGTCCTTGCCCCATTCCCTCCCTCCTATCCCCAGTCCGGTCGGAAGGTGGTGTAGAATGTCGCCAAACTCAGGACGCCGCCGCAGTCGCGGACCGTTTGAGTGCCAGCCCTGAGAATGACGCCTATGATTGGCAGCAGCGATCACCGGGATCAGCAAGCACCCCCAGTTTATCACCACAATGAGCTCTGGGAGGGTGCTGTGTTGGGTCAGGGCCGGCTTGGTTCCGGGGGCCACACTCCTCGCTTCTCGCTTTTCACCTGTGACCTGCTGGACGCCTATTCGTCCCCACCCCTGCTGCCCGCCACGATCTCAGTACCGTTTACTCTATGCAGCCTTTCATCATCACGCGGTCCGTCCTCATCGATCTTCCCACATTTATTTGTTCATGCTTTGGGTGTGATGGGTGAGGCAAAGCACGCATATGGCCTGTAACATCCTTCCTCCTCTTATATTCCGATACGAGTATCGTAGTCAAAGTATTGTATTATGAGCCGACTCTGTTATCAGCGTGTCATGTATACCCCGGCTCCGTTATAATGGACACCACTACAGCGCATCTAAAGTGAGGCGCGTCACCTCCGGCGCCCACCCGGACCTGAACCCGTCGTGAAGCAGAAATTGAATTTCTGATCATTCGCTGTATCTGGCACGTGACGCCTCGTTCCTCTTCCGAGTGTCCGTTCCGGTCCCGAGATATCACCAGCCACCCTTCCACCTCCAACTTACCACACCCCCACCAGGACGGATACTGAGGATGTCTCTACCGCTGCTCGTCGGCGGCGGCGCAGAATGCGGGCCCTCTGCAAGCAATCCTCTCAGGGGTCTGACTAAGAACTTTGATCAGGATCGTGGTGCGCAACAGGTACGTACGATATCCCCACGTTCGGTCTCTCGCCGTCGCTGAACGCCCACTTCACTTAGGACCTTTTGGGCCCGAACCGCGCCGGGTCGTCCAACCAAGTGAGATGCCTCTGTTCCTGTGTGTGGGCGAGCCTTGTGACCATGAATTGTATTATTTCCAGACTTTCCGAACGTATACCAACCCTGTGTCAAGCGAGAACCTTAAAGAAGCTGTCAATTTCTTCTCGGCTTCGAACTCTGCGCCACTGCTACACACTCCATCGCCACCATTTAACCTTGCCGGTCTCAGGAATGCGCTCCCAATTGTCAGCCACCAAAGTCTCCGGGGTCTCGTGAAATCGCCGGATATTTCGCAGCAGACGGCCCAGCCAAATCTGTCAGGTGCCGCATGGGCATCTGACTTCATGAACTTTCAACAGATTCAACCGAGCTCCTCGTCCAGACAAGTGGTGACCACTCCCTCCCCCGTTGGAGTACAGAACGTACAACAACCCCTCCACAGTCCCGGTTCGTAATCAAAACGTCCCACTCCTGCTTATAGTTGACCCACTTACCAGTTGGGATGTTCTCGCCGGTGGGAATGAACGGGAACTTTTCCTTTGTCCCGCGTCCAATGGGAATGTCCATCCAATTCCCGAATTCTGCGCAGGAACAACAATCGCGAGCAGAAGCCGCGGTTAAGCAAGAGAACGATCGTAAGGATATTTCTTCCGTTAACCACACCCAGAATCACCTGTGGTTACTAACGGCCGGACCTGTAGGCGCATGGGATAACCTCCTTTCCGATTTGGTGGAAGAGTCTCGACCACCGGAACAAGTCCAGCTGACCCCGACTCAGATCTCCGAGGAGCAGCAGCAGCATCGAGTCATCGATCCTGTGGAGCAGGATTCACTCGCTCGAACGGCCGGTCAGCTTGTCGAGGCTCTTCGCGAGGAACAGAACCCAAAGTTCAAGAATAGTCAATTCATGGGGCTCATGCGGTCACTCGCGGATAAAACATCGGTTGTGGAAGGAAGTGACATCGTCTCGGCACCCTCTATCTCAGAGAATCCCACATCTACAAACACGGATGTGAAGGGGAAAGGGAAAGAACGCGCTGACATCATTGGCACCCCCGGTCAGACAATTCGGCCTTACCCATACTATGCCAACCTTGGGATGGCGTCCGATGGGCAACCCGGATTATTGTCTCATGCGCAAGGCCAGGCGTCGGGAACTACAACCACTTCAGACGTTACCCAGGATTCCTCCGACGAAGTGTACGAGTACTTCAAGCAGGAGAACGAAGACTACATTGCCTACCACCAGGCCGCGAATCGGGCAGCTGACACCGATACCCGAGGGCTTTGGGACGATAGCTCGCGACAACACGAATGGGATAAGCTCCAGAACGAATGGGACGCCTGGGAGGCTAACGCTGTCGGTGTAAGGAAGACGTCCAATTACCAGTTTGCAGCGGAGAATCCGTACGTTCTCGGATCTAGTACAAGAGCGCACGACGTGCATTCTTTATTTGATCAGGTGAGTATCCGCACAATGCGGATCACCGAAAGCGTCGACGGCGACCCTTTGGTTGTGACGATCAGCGATGCTGACTTCCAGCGCCGTTGCAGATGAACACCCTGGAACTCGAGGCCGCCGTACAGCGTGATCCCAATAACGTCCAAGCGTGGTTTGCCTTGGGTGTGAAACAACAAGACAGCGAACGGGAGCAGAAGGCTATTGAGGCGCTCTCCCGAGCGGTGGAACTCGACCCGGAATATGTCCCGGCTTGGTTAGCTCTGGGGATTTCGCACACGAACGAATCAAACCGAGCCAAAGCGTACGGGGCGATCCGGGAGTGGGTAGGAAGGCATCCGAAGTTTCCCCAGACCACTGTGGGAATGAGTGGAGGCTTCAAAGGCGATGTTTTCGAGCCCGGATCCGAGAGGAGTCAAAAGGGCATGTACGAGGGACTGATTGGGTGCTTGATTGAGATCGTCAGGGATGCTAGCGGAAGCGAACAAGAGCGAGGGATCGACCCGGATGTCCAGATCGCTTTGGCTGTGCTTCTCAACTCGAACGAAGAATACGCCAAGGCGACTGATTGCTTCCATACAGCGCTGGCTGTGAGACCACATGTAAGTCTTCCTCTGGGCTCCTGCCTGCTGGGCTCACTCTGACCCACGTGTTACGCCTGTTCGTTTTCCCATGCTCGCGCTACCCCCATGGACGTCGAACGAACCTTCCGTAACGGGTAGGATTGGGCGTTATACAACAGAGTAGGTGCTACGTTGGCGAACAGCGGAAACGCCGGATCAGCACTGGAATATTATTATCGAGCGTTGGAATTGAATCCGGTATACATTCGCGCGAGGTGAGGGCTCGGTTTTTTGCACGTTTTTCTGTCACTCGGGGAGCACTCTGCCAAAGCATAGCGGGACCGGCGCCGGCTGGTGATCCTGATCCCCGATTGGCATTGATCGGCCATCCTCTTGCTGTGCCCTGGGTGGACATCCCAATCACCCCTGTTCTGTGTCCGGCCCGTTTTAATTCCCGGTGGACCTCTGTTGGCTGACGTCGGTTCGGTTCGCGGCGCCCTGCAGATTCAACCTCGGTATCTCTTGTATCAACCTTCATGTGAGTAGATGGCTTTCATTGATCTTCTGAACGTCGTTAATGGCCTTATTTTTATCTGTTGCGCTCTCTCCCCACGATCACCGACTCGGCGGACCCTTTCACATTGTGAATTGTTTGGCCGCGCTTTTTTGTGCCCGTTCCCGGGATGCCCAGCGTTATGAAGAGGCCGGGCGGCACATTCTGGACGCGCTGACGCTCCAGAATAGCGATGCAGTCGGGGACCCCCGGGGTGGCGTTACTTCTGATGCGCTCTGGGACTCCTTAGAAAGTGTTTGCGGTAAAATGGGGCGGGCTGATTTGATGGGCGCATGTTCGCAGCGGGACCTGGACAGTGAGCACCTTTCTTCCTGAGATTACGACGCGCAGGCCCGGTGGCTGACCGGGCTTGTCCAACAGGTTTTAGAATGAAGTTCGAGGCTGCGACCTTGGGCGGTTAACGGACTGTAACGTGTAATGGTCTGACCGTGATTGGATTCAAGGTCGATTTCCTGCCATCCGGTGCTATCTCTCAAATGTCATATCTCGTGTATACGTGCGCCCTGGATGCAATTGAGAGTGACCCTGACAATTTACTTCAACCCCAACCTCTCCTCCTTTGACTTTCCTTTCCGTTCTTTCTCACTCTCGGCAGCGGCATTCCTTCCTTCACCGTCTTTGAGCGCATCTAAATTCCCCTTTTCGTTCCCACCCTCCCCCATACCGGTAGTAGAGGAAGTAGATGGATTTGTAGCAGCCGCCTGTTTCCTCGCCTCTACGAAATCTTTAACTTGTTGGATATCAGCTTCCGTCATCGGGATGAGCGTCGGTGGTCTGCGGATCATCCTGGTTGTTCCTCGTTGCAAAGCTAGTGACAATAAGCTGCGGAATGAGGCTCATCATCAGTCGGCGTCGAGGCTGCGTCGTGGCCTTTTTCTACCTGCCTCTGGGTGGTCGTGCTGCTGCGGGGGTGGGTGTCTCGTTTTAGGCGGGTGAGGTTGCGGAATGGGCTGCGGGTGGCTGAACCGGCGATCTCTCCGATATAACTAACTTTCCTCGACCACGACACTCACACACACCCTTCTCTCTCACCTCCCCGCCTTCGCCTTTGACCATCTCTCGAGGTTAACCGCCCTCCGTCCACTCTGATCTTCCAATAACCTCCTCATCCGGCCCAACCACATCGATCCGAACAGTTCAGTACCATGGATGCCGCATTACGCGTCGCAGATGTTCTCAAATCTTTCCGGGTTAGTCGCCCCCTCCCCTTTCCCCACTCGCACTCGATGATATCACGTTCTCCCACTCGCATGAACGCCCCGCACGCGTGCGATTCGTGTCCGAAACCCACCACAAAGTGCCGGTGTTGTGGCGGGATCGACCATCGAACGGTTGCCATTTCTGAGCGGGACGATTTTGGCTGACGATCTGGTTTACTTGTCGTGCAGGAAACCCGTTTGAGCGGGTTTAGATCCCCGATGGAGTTTTTTGATTTCAACAGGCTTTCGAGGCCTGCTGATTTCAACACTGCCGTTTCCGTGAGTCTCGCCCCACGCCGACGTGGAACGATTCATGTCACTGACACGCCGGGGTCGTTGCCCGCCACCCGACTGTAGCGCATATCATACAACACACGATACTTCTCTGGTACGTGAAACTTGTGTTACCCCACGTGTGTCCTAGGAGGCTAACAGTTGACGATGTTCAGGGAACTACTCGTTGATTATTATGATCTTGGCGGTCTATGCGATGTGTGTTTGACCCTGTGTCCACGTTGGTTCGTGGAGATCTGACCCTCGTCTTTCTCCTTTCTGTGCAGCTTAAACAACTTATGGTTGCTTGGGGCCCTCGTCTTCCTCGTCGGAGGTTTCTCTCTCGTCAATAAATACGGTATGTATTGTGGCGATCACCGCTCTGCTTTCCCCTTTACCCCACACCTTCATTCCCGTTTCACCAGTCTAATCGACCCTTACACTCTGCTTAACGTACCCTGCAAATACTGACCCTGCCCCACCCGCCAGGCGCGGACCCTCTCCAGTTTGGTGAACACACCGTCACCCAGAAGTCACTCTACACCGGTCTGTTCGTAATCGGGATCCCACTCCTCCTTTGGGCTTCACCCCTGGGCACCTTCTTCTGGCTCGTCGGTGCCTCATCGCTCATCATTCTCGGTCACGCGACCGTCATGGAACCAGGTGTTGAGAGCGAATACGCCCAGGTCGATGGTGGCGTGTGAACGCTCCAGGTGGGGAACGGAGTCGTCGTGTAGGTCCCAGGAGTAGGTGGTGGTGTGAATGGATTTGGTTACCCCACGGTTTGTCTTCGTCCTCTTGCGTTCACAGCTTCCAGGGCTCGCATTGTATACGTACTTCAGGAGCGACTCACACCCACTGTGTAACCGTATCCCTTGACGGATATCCATTGTACTCGCGTATATAGAATTCGAGCCTCCAAAATACGTCTGATTCTAAACGCACGAAGAGAGTGACGCAGTGTCCGTAGATACATGCTCAGACACGCATTTTTGTTGGGAAGTCCACAAGACCACCCAAGGAACACCCCCTGGGTATGAATCCAGTCCCCCTATTTCGAGGTCAGAGCACTCGATATAACCCCTAAACACCTCCAACAGAGCCGGATTGCATTCATTGGGGTCTCGGATGAACACGCTAACGCGCGAGGACGTCCTCCAACTCAGAAGAATAATTGAAAGCAGCATTCAGGTGCGACGGAGTGGAGATAACCGGTTTCCGGTCCAAATTCGTTAGCGTAGATCGTGAGGGCGTGCACTTTGGGCCACGACGACCCCTGGAATCTGGAAAGAAGCGCTGGATGGAAGGAACTGGTCGCAAAGTACGAGAGGATCAACACGGCGATCCCTCTCCGGCGCCTCAGCGCTCTCTTGACCGTATATTTTCTACCCCAAAGATCCCCGCGGTCGTCGTGCCTAGGTCTGGTCCCATTCCCTGGGAATACGGACGAAGTCGCCTTCTCCAAGGTAAACATTGTTCTCCGTACCACTGATGAGATCGATACCAGAGGATAGCGTGGTGGAGCCCGCAAGTTAGAGAAGAAGTAGGTTGGGCCTCTATTGGGGGCCCCACCCGCCAGCAGGGAATAGTTTGGTCGAGCCAGGGTGTGTTCCGTAGCGTCGCTGGACGACTGGAAGAGGTTACGGCTTTCGCGGGGGTGGTAGTCGTAACACCTCGTGCCTTTTACTGGAAGCCAATAAACACTGTTGGGAAACCCGATCGCGAAATGGATGCCGGTAAGTATTAAGAAGCAGCGTGGTGGTTTCCGAAGTCCAGGGATGCAAAGCGTCAGGGATTCCACGTCGAAATTCTTCCCTCGCCCGGCCCGCGCCAAAGACAGACGTGGATTCGAGGACCCTTAACGAAAGCAAGTTCACCAACAGAAACGCGGCCTGGGCCGAGAGAACCGGGCGCCACCTCCGACGTTACAATTCAGCTGGAATGAACTTTCCACGCAGATGCGCCATCCACCCCGCCGACCCCAGGGTCAGCATTTCGGGTGCCGAACGTTTGAGGAAAATCTTTCCTCGCTACGTGCGTCCAGAGATCGCGCGGACTTGGGGAAAAGTGGGGCGCGAGTGATGGGACACATGTGTCGCGTTAACGAGACGCCCCGTGCCCAGCGTGGGGAGGAGAGTAATAAACAGGGATACCTCCATGGGAAAATAGCGGATCTTAAGCATCGTGAGGGGGTTGAGCGCCTCTTCCTCCGGAGAACTAACCCGGAACCACCTCATGAGAAAAATGCGGTCCCCAGAGGTTGGAACACGAACGCATGAATCAGAAAACGGTTATCATAACTACAGAGGAAGACGTGATCAGACAAGCTCCGTAACGAGAAAACCCCTCAACCGTGTGATCCACACCTAGTGCTGCTCACTCATCCGTACTTTGCACTTTCCCATGATCAGTCAGTGGAAAAGATCAACCCTCAGTCCAAAATTAAAACCCCGGCCATACCCCACTCCACTGGGCACACGAGAACGATTCCTGTCCCTAGTCATCCCGATTTAGCCATTGCCCCACAGACGCCGCTGGGGGGGGTGGCGTTGAATGAGAGTTCTGCCACTCTCCACCGCCTCCGAAATGCGAGGACAAACGCGATACCAAAAATGAGAACCGATTTGCCAGGTCATCGAGCGTGGATGCGCGGAGAGGCTGGCGTGAAAACACTGCGAGGGTCAACACCGTTACCGTGGATGAGAGGTTGAATCCCGAGAATCGGTACCCAGAGTCCCGGAAAGCCGGAAGACGCTACTTCCTCCCGAAAGGGCAAAATGTTCACTCGTACACCTCTTTGTGTATTTGTACGCCCCAATCCAGGAATGGGACGCTGAAGGGCGGAGGGGTCAGGCGTCCTCTGGTTTGGATGAGTGGCGTTCGTTGATGGGCCGGTCCACGGCATTGCGGGGCTTCTCGGCCCATGGGGAAACATAACCTCTGAGTCACCGTGCGAAGATACCTTACCCGTGTTGGACCCTAAGCTAAACATACCAGCGCCTTTGCTCGAGGGTGCAGGTTCAGCAGGGTATATTTCGGTGTTAGGCTTACTTACCTGCAAACCCCAGTCGACGGGCGGCTGACGTTCCAAGTAAAAACCCCGACATGACCCTGTTCAGTGCCCAGGCTGAACCACCCAGGAGCGGTGACATTGACGACGGTGCTATTTCATTGGATTTCAGGTGTTTCCATATCTCGATTTTCCATTTTTCACCGACACCCTGCGGAGAGGCGTCAAAATTAAGCGAGTCTGAGTCCGAGAAAGGTTCCGAGAAGGGAGATGCGAAATTTTCTGGGAAACAAACAAAGGCAGGAAAAAAACAAAACAAGGCGAGTGGGCGATAGATAAGGAACAGTACCGGGTCTGTGAGACAGGTCTGTGTGGGGAGTGATGGAGAGTGATGGGGAGGTGTGCGAACAGCATAGCAAAAGTAAAGCGAATTAGGACCGCAAGTAAACAAGACAGGACGAAACGGGGCGGGGGATCAGAGTGAGTAAGGGACGGAGAGAGAGATGGAGGCAGATAAAGGTAAACTGGTATGCGGATGGATGAGGGAAGTGGGAGGGAGTTTGAATGGGAACACGCGTTCTTGCCGGTGTTGCGAAGTGCGTATACAAGCGGTGGTTGACCAGAATACAATCTTGACCAAAGACCCCATGTACACATACCAGAAGCCCAAAGCAAAGACGGTTGAGATAGAAATAATGTAGGCGGTAGTTCCGTAACCAGAGATGAAGAAACGATCAAGAGAGCCGGTCCCCTCACTCTTGCCCAACAGAGGAGATCCCGTGGTTTTGTACAAATGCGTACACGTTTGTTTCGTCCGGTTGTCCGTCGTTCCATGTATATTACAGGGGGCAAGGGCGGATGGCGGCAAGAGAGCAAGGGCATGAGTGCGCTGATGGAATGCAGTACTGAGCGATAAAAGCGGAAGGTGGTGTGGGAGGGTGTCAACTGTAGGGTGATTGAGGGGGAAGGGTAACGGAAGGTTTCACGTTGTTGGTTACGGCTACAGCAATGGCAACCATTGGCCTATAATGAATTGAGCCGGGTGAGAAAACTGAAAGGTTGGATGGTCGTCAAGTTGAAGAATATTCACCGATGATGATACTAGGTAGATCCATGATGTCCCGCCTTATCGAGAAACAGAATGTGCATGGCACAGGGGCCCCATTTGGCTTCAGTAGCACACAATGCGAGACGACAGACTGAGTCGTGCT
>Ga0307509_10003774_pt1 | contig 22544 bp, 16 predicted proteins | sample 10_EM_MG_FD_202245 | JGI IMG/M metagenome (GOLD analysis project Ga0307509, IMG submission 202245) | Populus trichocarpa ectomycorrhiza microbial communities from riparian zone in the Pacific Northwest, United States - 10_EM | ecosystem: Host-associated > Plants > Roots > Unclassified | place... | reverse complement strand
CGAAGGTGGTTGACTTAATAAGGTATTTACAATTTCCTTTACCTCAGTAGTCCAGCTTGGGCGTGAGCTCTATTTGTATTATTAGTAAAATTATATAAACCAGAGTAAGAGATTACATATTAACTTAGTGAGAGGGGTAATTTTCCACGATCAAGTTTTGAACATGACTTATGTGCGATTCCTGTATTGTGCCTTTCCTTGACTTCTGAAGCAAGTTCTTTTCCTTTCCCAAGCTCAGACTCAGGCTTACTTTTAAACCCGATGATTTCCACCTCTTCTTTGGGCTCCTCCTTAAACTTATCCAGGTGTTCTTCTTCTTCTCCATCATTGACACTATCGCTCAAAGAAATAACATCTTGAAGGAAGCCTGGTTCAAGCTCCTGGACTGGGCTTTCTGCTAGCTGTGGGGTGATTCGCTTGAGTGAATTTAGATTGAGTTGTGTTCTTGAGTTAGCTCTGGCGGGCTCAGTAACGTTCGGCCTCTCACCGAGTAAATCGCGTAGGAAAAAGAAATAAGGGCACCGCTTCTTAACCTCGGTCCATTTATTGGCCAAAATTGAGCCATCGTCAATTTCCTCCTCTCCCGTGACACCAGCACCTGTTTCGCCTATTGCTTCTCTTACTTCCTTATACTGGCAAAGTAATCTAAATAGCTAATCAACCCCAATTCGTTATTGATATACTTTTTTGGATAATACTTACTTCTGACACTTTGCTTTTATGGAATTACCATAAAACCGTAACCCTCCTTTCTCTTCCATGATAGGAGTATTATAAATAGTCTCATCAAAAACCAAAGACGCCAACTAAAACCATAAGAATTGTATTAATATTAGTTACAATACAGCAGGGTATATAGAATATAATTCTAACCTTCTCATAATAGGCTATCTTCGTATTTCCCACTGATTTCTCCCGTTCGCCCGGCCATATGCCATGCCGAATTTGTGGATTTTCTTCAAGTGTATGTAAAATTTTCCATGCGAGATCGGAGGTCCATGAGACAGCTAGAAAGGCTGGGACTGCCCGAGATGAACTAAATATTGCCATTCAATTAAGTATAATAATTAGTTTAAATGAAATGAAATAGTATACCTAGAAATTGTCTCTTTCTCCTTACTACTACTCGCTGTCTGTCGTGTTTTTGCCATCCTAGGGTTATGGAAATTGTAGGAGCTGAGAACAGGTTGAAGGAGAACGGTGTTCTGGCGATGGGTGGTGTGAAGGAGAACGAGCGTCATAGTTACATCTGCACTGTAGTGTGTTGAGCTATCATGCGCTACTATGCTAGTTTTGTTTCAAAGCTAGCTAGTAAAGATTTAGTTCTTGATCATCAAATAGGCAAAACGAGTAGTAAACCTTCAATCTGTACCGGGAGGTTTCACACCATACTACACTGAACCTCCTAAAACAGCAGTACGCATACCGGACGTGAACCACCGGTCTGAGACCCCCTATTGCTTACCTCACCAAAAAAATTCGGCATCTCCAAACTTAACCTTAACTAGCCGAATGCTTATCATGATCTCCCAAGTGTGACATGAACCCTAACCTCTGACCCGTTGCCGTCGCAACCAGCTACGGTATCGTAGACCTAACCAACATGCTTGCTCCGAAATCCCTCAAATCGGAGAGCAGCTTGCCGGAGCGAAGAGAGTTAAACAATCCATAGCTTTCGAGACCCACAACTCATTTTCCAAAACAAACGAGGCAAAGATATTCTTTCATTTCTTCTACCCTGCCGATCGCCAACCTTAGGGTCTACTGCCGAACTCTCCACCTTTTAAACAGGCTATGGTAGTAGATCGATGTTGATCAACAAACGAAATGCCAAGAGTTTACGCAACTGAAAAAATATGATCGCCAGCGCAGGACTTCGGAGCGAGTGGAGATGTTCGCTCATTCTCTTTCTTCACCTCACCATCTCTCGCTCTATCACTCTCACCCACTCAACTAACTAATGGTAGGGGCGGTAGTATGTGTGGACCACAACGAAGTCGTCCTCCGATTCTTCCATGAATCACCATACCTATCCATTCTCTTCACCGTATGTCCCCCCTTCCATTTTGCGTACTCCCGGCACTAACAAAGAAAGGCAAAGACTCCTACTGTTCATAACCTAGGAGCATCGTGCTCTTTCACGTTTCTTTAGGGCTCTTCCACTTTCCCTACGGTTTCCTTCCGGCGGATCTATCAAGCGCATTCCCTAAGCCGAAGCGTATTCCAAAAACTATCCAAACAACAAAACAATAGCGCGCATGCCGAGCAGCATTTCACGATTTCCAATACCCACCTCTTAGCAGGGTTGTCAAACCCCGCAACCCTATTGATAGAGGCTAAGTTCCCTAATCTCCCTGTTGCCATAGGACAAGATGTGTCTAACCCTTGTGCCCCTCCTGATGGATCGTTCAATAATAACTCATTGTACGCTGACATCCGCAAAGTTCGCGTAACACGTTCGCTACTCCTATCAACACGGACCCGGATAACAAGAAAGCGACAACTCTTTTTTCGAGGGATCTGCTTTAATCCAGTAATGGCAGATTCCGTGAGTCATATTCAAAAAAAAATCCCCATAAACAGCCTCCGCAATCCCCTGGTTTGGGACCGTCAAGACTTCGCGATACATCAGACGTTACGGGAACTTTGCGGACACGAGTGTATCATACTGTAGACATGAATTGCGCCCGCGGGCTCCCCTAACCGGGACAAGGTGTCAATTGGTTCTTGACATATTAACCACTTCGTTAGCTAGGAATTTCCTGGAATATGAACTTGGCAACAAATACTTATCCTATTGAGGGATGGATTTGGGAATTTATCGCAGGGTTGGTATCTCTTAAGACGTTGGTAGCTTTCAGTGGCTGGCTTCAGGGATAGATTCTCTTTAATTATGAACTGAAGTGGTGCTTAATGTGCTCATTACTGCCATACAATTAGATATGAAACCGTTGGCAGTAGCGATACCAATGTCTCGAATACTATCAATTTGGTAATCCTATGACTTAAACTGAGTGAGGAGGAAGGGTGCTCTAGAGGATACTCTGTGTGAGCTCTACTTCTAGTAGTCGAAATTTATGCCTCAGAGCACAATCCGAGACGGTTTAATTTGAAGCGAAGTCAATACTGTGCTGGGTGGGGCTGATAGCATTAGCGCTTTTTTGAGCTTAGACACCCGCTCATAGTAATTCCCTGAGCCCGGGACACGGAATGCACCCTCTCCAATGGCACTCTATCGGGCTGACTTAAGAATCGTGGGACTTTCCCGAATCAGCGTTTATTAAACCTTGGAGAAAAGGGTGTTGCTCTTCACTTTGTAAAATGCGTTCTTGAGATAGTTACAGTTCCTACTTTTTGTTTTCTGGCCATTTTTGACGAACGGGGTACGAGTACCAAAATATATTATCCATCTAAAGGGATCGCATGGGATATCGTGCTGTCAAGCACATTTCTGAATGGGAAGGTAGCTATTGGAAACCAGATTTGGATTCACTTATTCGCCTAGGCTGGTAGCATTGTTCTTACACACCAGTTATACATGTAGCGCAGAAGGGAAGTACAAGCATATGCTCCATTCCCGAAGGGAATTTCACTTCGCATAATCTTCCTTTTTTCACCTCCATGGGGAAACGATTTATACCGAGTGACGAATGGTGAAACGAAACGAAAATGCAAAGGAACTCACGCCTGAAACAATCACACCCAGGAGCGGGGAAAAACTCTTCACCAACTTAATAACCACAATCTCTCGCTCAACGGCTCCATGATGCTCTCTCTCTAAACTAAGGGCGATCACAGGAGTATGTATCAATCATGAAAACATCATATCCATCCAGAAGCGACCACACTACTCCATGTGAGTCTCTCCTTCCCTCGTGAGCACTCCCGGCTAACTAAAAGGGAAACAAACACTTTCTACCTCCGGGCTTCCAGCTCTCTTACCCTGGCCTTACTGTGCTTCCGCTTTTCTCCTGGCTTTTCTCCTGGCTTTCCCGAAAGCCGCACGATCCTAAAACTATTACGCATTCCTGCATTCGCCATGCTTTCCCGGACGTACAAACTAAGGGCCTAAAGCCGAAGCTATATGCCCAAATCCTCAACGCACATCCAAAGCCACAAACTTGTGCGCTCCCGGAAGCTATCTGAACAAAGGAAGTATCGTGAGAGTATGGCGAGCAGCGCCATTTTCAACACTTCCGGGATCCAAGTTTTTACGCCTTTATTAAGATCACAGTTAAATGCGGAGAAGTGTATGGGTTGGTAAATTATTCCTAGGCAGTAATCATGGGAGTAAAAAAGACACCCATCCATACAAAAATGATCGTCGCTAGCGACTCAAAGTTCTGCTAGTCAATGACCCCTATGCCCATAGAAACACCAGATCACGTTAAGCGAAAAATGAAGACTGGGAACCACCCCCGAGCCATGGGTTTCTGGGATGGGTATTGTCTGGTTAATGTCTCAGAGCCCTGTCGGATTGGGTTTTGAGAGGGTATCAGGTCGGTACTATACCTATAGCCCCAAACTAGCCGAATCAAAGGAATTCTTTCTTCATTAATCTCGCAGATACTGCTTCTGTAGCCAGTACTATATGAAAGAGCCTTTATAGTTGTAGTTGCAACAATTCTTGGACTTCGATGGTGAAACGATTCACAGCGAGTGACAAATGGTGAAACGAAAAGATAAACGTCAAGGAACTCACACCTAAAACGATCGCACTCGGGAGCGGGGAAAACTCATCACTAACTTAACAACAACCACAGTCTCTCGCTCAACGACGACTGTCGACTCTTGATGCTCAACGAACTAACTAAGGACGATCACAGGAGTATATATCAATCACAAAGAAATCATATCCATCCATGAGGCACTTTCCCACCTCCGGGCTTCCAGCTCTCTCACGCTCGCCTTACAGTGCTTCCGCTTTTCTCCAGGTTTTTCTCCCGGCCTTCCCGAAAGCTGCACGATCCCAAAACCATCACGCATTCCTGCACTCGCAATGCTTTCCCGAACGTGCAAAGCTTACTAGCTATTCCTACCCAATTGCGTGTAACGGCCGCACTGTAACCTAGTATACACCATTGCCCACTAGACCAGGGACGAATGCCAGCAAACGAATGATAGGATTGAAGAGCTAGAATAACACCAGAGGACCAAGTCTAACTAGAACTCCGATGAAGGGAAAAGGCAAAGAAGAGAGGGATCACAGAGCCGATAGGTAATAAGTGGCCGCGGAAGCTAGAAAAAGACCTTTTCAAGGTATATTTACAACTAAATTCACGCAGGATCTGCCTACGCCGATCCTTCACGCTACAAGCAATTACGGAAGAACGACATATCCCGCGACGAAGAGGGAATGATGTAAAGGAGAAAAGCGAGAAGACAAATAATAGAAGCGATGATAAAATATGGGCTAAGAGGGAGAGAGAGGGTTGATTGAATTTGAGAAGGGGCATCGGGCGTTCGTGGATGCCAGACCTTTAGGTGCCAGATGGGAAAAAGATGCCGAGACCACCTGTGTGATTGGGCGGACTCAGGAAGGGAATCCCGGGGGTCAGGTGACCCCGGCGGTTCATTGTGGGTGACCGGCAGGGGCGCACGTTGGCCATCGATGTTTGCCATATTGGAATTCGGATCATGGGATCTGAATGGCTTCTCTGCCGCAAACTGGTCCCAAGGCAGAGGGGTGAGCGAGAGGGATGTCTGACAACCACAATTTGGTGCGGCGCGATTGAGATTAGCCTGTTCGCGTACGGTCCGCGCAACTCCATCATGGTTTTCGGAGAGAGGCAACCGCTGTGGGGTTTGATTCATGCTATCCGGTGCAGATATCTTTGCGCTCTGTAAGCATCTTCAAGACCTTCTCATGCCCGTTCCTAGCCGCCCAGGTGAGAGCCGTCATCCCCATGCAATGGCACGCACTAAGGTCCCATTCCTTCATCTCCAATATCGCAGAAACTATCCACTCGATCCCGAAAAATGATACTCCATGAAGTCCTGAAAATCCCGTGGGTCCTCCCTCTCCGTCAAAGTACGGGCCTCCGCCGCGATCTCGATTATAGTTCAATAATAGTAATTGAGAAGATATATGCTCATCAAAATTATCGAGGAGCTTCAGTGCAAGTATCTTGATATTTTCCGTCATCTCCTTTCTTGCATGCATGCCCCAGTAAACAGAGGCATATTCTAAAAGGGGAGTTGTTGCGGGGGGCAGAGCAAAGAGTTGGCGAAAGATCCCTGATGCGTCCAAAATTGAGATAAGTCAAGCAAACCCCGGCAATTTTTAAGTGTGGACTATGGAATAGTGTCTCATTACGAGAGAGATGCTCCTGAAGAGTGAAGTGCACCGGCCGAACCGTAGATGAAGACGCCTCGACTGTCACAAGGCCTAGACAAGATGATAGGATAGTGCGTAACGCGGGAACATTTTCCGGGTCCAGATCTGCAGCTCCTATCTCTACTCCCAGGGCGTGGCAGAGCTCCGCGGCACCTAACGGCCGTTCCGAATACACCACCCACATCAGGACCTTCATTCCGAGCACTGATTTACATCCCGTCTGGGCTTTCAGTCGTGCTAGAGTTGCCGTGTAGGGATCACTCAATCCAGCTCCTTGTGTCATCTCTTCAAGTTTCATTCTTCTCTGACGAATGGTCACCTCGCCTAGAATGGCGTCAATGTTGAGCGAAACAAGGAGGAATCTGTACACGATCGTTGGTAAGTATGCATCATTGATAGAGTGGAAATGAGAAATGGTCCGACGCACATATTAGATATCTTTTCCGGGATAACTCTCATAATATTAGCCCGTAAATCAGTGCTCATCGCCTCTGACTCGGCATCCCTGTCTAACCTCATCTCCACATAGGTCTGGATGTCGTCAGGGTTAGGGCTAACGGGTATCACAACCGCCTTGGTAAAGTATCTTTGCAGATCTTCCATGACATGGGGCCTCCCGGTGAAGAATATTCTGGTGGTAGGAGACTCCCGAACAATATCTCGCGGGGACCCGAGAAGCTCCGGTAGGTACTTCGGTAAACATTCGTCCAAGGCATCAACACAGATGAAAACCCGGGGTATCGAAGCAATAGTAGTCCTCAACGTTCCTATCAAATCCGCAAGTTGCGGCCCTCTACCGCCAAACTCTTTTTTCGCTTTTTGAAACGCCTTTCGTAAATTCTCCGCGACCTCCCCTCTACCAACCAGCTGCTTCAGAATCGAGCCCATGATGCAGTTGACTGTCTGCTCTCGTTGCGCAAGGTAGTCGCAGTACAAGCCTACAACCGCGATATTTTCGTCCCCCGCTTGATCGCAGGGGCTATCGATCACCAACGGACTAGCATTTCTGGCCGTCAGTGGTATTCGCTTCTTTCAATGAATCCTCCCACTTACCTCAGGTATGTCTTGCCCACTCCCGGATTCCCGGGGCAAAACAAGACCGCATTATCGGCTCCACCCTGACCACCCCTCCACTCCCGAAATTCACTCGTTTCTAAAAACCAATCCCTACACCGTCGAACCGGTTGGTGCGCGCTCCCTGGTGTCTGTTATTTAGCTCTAGGGGTGAGAGCCAGCGCATGATCTGTGCGTCCTCATCTGAGTTATAGAAGGCGGTGTTGAAACTACCTAAGTTATTATGTTCCCGTGGCCGATGGTGACCGAATGTGGGGTTTGGGCCATGGTATCCTATCAAAAATGTTGGTGAGGTGTAGAAATGGCGCAGCGATTTACAGGTGGACTAGGGGAGTTCATAAACAGGAGGTGACCAGAGCTGAAGAAGGGGGGCGATGTGGCTTATTGTGGCACAATCATAATTTCCCCCTCGCGTGGCAACGACATGGCCAATAAGAGTTATGTCACACAAAGGATTTCTACCGAGCGGCTACGGGAACACTAGTTACTCTTTGCTTGCGGTCCTCTCCGCCCTCTTCGTAATTATCTCCATCAGTGCCCTACGAGTCTTCCATATTGCACATACAGGCCCCAATGCACGTGTGGTCCAGGACCCGGAGGAAGGTTGAACAGTAGTACCGTAATAACCTGAAGAATTGGACGGTGTGCTATCTTGTTGGACTTTCCTCTCTCTGTGGGGTCGGGAAATTATTCTTTTTCTGTCTCGGAGGGGGAAAGGGGCGGTTGTTTTTGGTGTGTTTTTTACCCCCTTTTCAGAGAAGGGATAGCACACTGTCCAATTGTTTGAGTATTTACGGTATTGGTATTGTTCAAAGAATCAATTCTGCTCAAGAGAGCCATTGTGAGGCGATACTAATTGCGAGCATGTCACCTGACCTCAAACCGTAGGACGAAAATGCTATCCTGGTGTTTGCTTCGATTTTTACCTGTATGATAGTGGAATGTAAAGTGGTACCTGTCATGTAACTATTTGGTCTCGTGGTATTACGGGAAGTTTATGATATCACCAACCCGACACTTAGTTCAAGACTAACTTTAAAGGGCGCTTGCGGATTCTGCATATATTTTATCCTGGAAAATTCAGTCCTAGAACCTAGCTAGTATGCAGCAAGCAAAATTAACAAATAGTAGAGGAGATCCTTCGCTCCAAACTACCCATCCTTCGAGTTTAAGATAGGCGACAGAACCGGGTGTCGGTCGGTTGGCCAATCAAGTAATAAGATTCCGTATGTCCTTGCCCTCTGATCAGTGCTTATCCTATATCCACATCATATGTTTATTCTAACTGCACCTATCCTGAGTCTACAAATCTTGTGTCCTGCATTAGGCACTATCAATACCTCCGAGTCGCTTTGATGGAAAAATATCTTCACAAGGTAATAAATTGATAAGTTAGTAGCTTGTCAGAGCAAAAACAGCCAATATTTCTATAGTATTGATGACCCATAACTGCTTTTCCAAGACTTGTGGAGCGGGAGAAACCATTCTCTTCCTTGCCGCTAACCCGCCGGTCGCCGATCGCAAGTAACTAGTGGGATTCCCCTGCTTGGTAGAAGGGTTGGCAGGCCTAGCAGCCCGCTCGATGGGGTTTAGGCTCTCAAATCTCCCAGTCTCGGCAGATCAGGATTTTAAATACACTATCATACATGATAGATGGCTTAATATTAACTAATTGTGAGTGTGACTTGGGCTCCTCGGCTCCCGCCAATTGCGACCGGGGTCAATCCGTTCTTGACGTGTTAACTACACACTAGCTATGCATTTCCCGGAGTGTTCTCCCCGTGAACAAAAGCTCATTCCACCAGAAGCTGGATTTTGGTATTTTATCGGCAAGGTTTGTGTAACATATCTCTTACCAAGTCGCCTGTAGATTTCAACGGTGTCTTTAGCATGAGAGTCTCTTTAATTTTTTAAAACTTAATTTGTGCTTTGAACAATTGCAGAATATGAAACTGGTAGCCTGAGCATTATATAGGGTTCCAAATAGTCTGAGTGGTCAATCTTGGGAGGTAGGACCGCTCGGTCGGTCATGGCTGATGTCAACAACCGAGCCTGACCAGTCCCAGGCCAGTCTGTAAAAGGTCGCATATGCGAGGCTATATTATGCCGAAAAAGAAAACGCGTAATCGGCCTTCTGACTTGAGCCGGATAAGCGTAGCCATGATTGCTATAGGTGGAGGGAATTTAATGATATTATATTATGATGGCGGAGGCACCATCGTGTAGGTATAGTAGGAGAAGGATGACGTGGTGTCCGTTCTCTGTGAGGTTGCTAGCTAAAGGTCGCCTTAAGGAGTAAAAACTCTACAGGTCTAACCATAACCATCAACATCCGTTTATACCCTTAACCTTTGAATCGTCCACACTTTGATGTCCCTCCATCACATGTGCGCTTTCCGTTGCCTGCACTCTTCTCTGCGCGTAATACAACACTCTACTACTCGGATCATCGTACAATTATTGAAGCGGTAGGAGGGTAGAAATAGTGAGTATCTAGTGAGATTTCTGAATAATCTATGAAAAAATGAATTCTAATTAAGAGAATCTCTATTTGAAAGCAATATACTAAGAGGAGAGTCGACGAACAATATTCAGAGTGTTACCTCTACCATCCGGTCGAGAAAATGGGAAGATGTGGAAATTAAATGTTAGAAATTTTGAAATTCTTTGGTGCTGCTGCTTGCCATGCTTGCCATATCGCATTCCGCATACTATGTTCCGTGATCATTTTATTGTTTGAAGGAAAACTTTGGGACAGGGCTTTCAATCGATCCCGTGGGGGAAGCAATACTGCAAAGCGTCGAAAGTCTTTAATGTGATTCCGCGCGCCCAGCCTACTCTATAAGCATACATCATATCCCTTTATTATTCAGACAGCGCTTTGGATATGGCCTTAGGATTGGTGCAGGGCCGGAAGCTATGTGACTCTGAAAGAGTCGGTTACAGGAGAGCGTCGAATGCGTTGAGGCTACGGGGGTGAATTTTTCTCTGTGACGTTTGTCTTTCTTTGTTAACATGAAGGTTTTGTGGAAGGGAAAGGAGGACATGCGTGGAAGGGAATGGATCTGCCTTGCGGTCAATAGAAGGATAGGGGGTAAGCTTTGTGGTTGTTTTATTTATACTCCTGTCTTTACCGCCAGTTGGTTTAGTTAGTTGAGCATCGTGGGTTGTGAGTGCGAGCGAGCACATGAATGAGAGGAAGTTCCCCTCTCTAAGTTGTGTGTTGGAGATCTGTCCTTAGTGTTGCTTTAATCTTGACATTTTGTTTCATTTCGCCTGTCGCCGGTTGGTCGTCCATCGTCCGCCGATTGGCCGTCACGGCTCAATAAGAAACGCGGTTGCTCAGTCGGCTCAGCACACCGAGCACTTCAATCAAACTCCTAGAAGCCCAATCCCCATTTCCTAATTTCTTCAACTAGAGCATGTAGTCAGCGGCGATTTTGTTTAGCCTATTCATTGAACCCCCGGTTAGTTGACTACCTCCTCCATCCGTGTAATTAAATTATTAGAAGTAGAACAGGAGTCTAAAGATCACTGTTAGATCTTATAGTAGATAGAATACTAGTGCGGCCGAATTGAAACTAGGCGCTTTGTTTGCCACTTGTTACCGTAAGTGTCTGGCTTCAATTCTGGCTCGGGAGCACTAGTACTGAAACGATGATTTCGGTCCGGGGAAGAACTTTCCTCCCGTGAAGCAAGATAGATAAAGAAAAACAAAAAAACGTAGCGGAGAAAGGGGAAATGATATCACGGTAGGGAAACAAAACAATACCGAAAGTGGGCAATCGCCGCTCACACAGAGGGTAAAGTCAAAGAAATCGTTGATGATGATCAAAGAACCCGAAAGATAAAAAGTTTATCCCTATCGATGAAAACCCACGAGCAAAGTATTCTATGCACAGGTTGTTGTCCGTCACGTCTCCTCTGTTCTGTTGTCTTCGTTGACTCAACCCCTGCCTCTTCAACCCCACGATCCTTCCCATCCCTTAGTCATCCAGCAACCCACCGCATAGTTTCCCTAGCTGTCTAGCTATGTAACCCACGCGCCTATAGAAAGAAAGAAACAAACAAAACAAAACAAAAACAATTTAGTTTAACGTTAGCCCATACTAAGCCCCACAGTACCTATTTCACAAAGGAAAATCCCTTGTGAGATCACTGTTGGAACCAATTACCCGTACCCCAGACAGATACCTGAATATATTGCTATACATGCTTGCACTGCGGAAATAATGGTATGAGAGCACTTATGGCGGGAGTATGTTAAACCTGCACTGTGGATCCTGAAGTGATGGACTCCCATCCAGTGGGAGGCATTATTTGCATTGTTTGAAATCTTTGCACTCTAGGGGCACTATGGTACATTAATGCATCAGGGCTTGGACATGTAGGCTATGAAAGATATTTCCCTAATTATTTTTTTCTGTCGTGTTCTAGCTTCGCTTAAGTTCTGCCTTATCAACTCCCTCCTGTTCTCAATATTTTCCAAGACTTTCTTTTCTTAGCACACAACACAATCAATCATGAACGACTTTACTGCTTAATACAAACTCTGTGCCAACTTCAGCCACTTCATACCCTTCCATGAAACTGATTGAGCCTAAGGGAAAGCACAAAAGCTGAAGAGAAGGAAAAAGTGCAATCACAATAGCCTCTCAGCGGAGCGGCCGAGGATGGAGGAACGGTGGACTAGATGGCTGCTAACTCTCTAGCTAGGGGCAAGCCAGGAGAGATATCTCTCCGTCTAACTAACAACAACAAAACACTCCCGAAACTCAGCACACTTTAAAGAAACACATACAGCGAACAAAACCTGATCCCTAATGAACACAAATAATCTAGACCCATCCTTATATCCCATGATCCCCCTTGATCCTAAGGCCTATGGCCTGCTGGTGCGCGAACTCCCATATGCCTAGTTACATAGGGTATGAAAGAAACAATGAGGCCAAATGCCCAATACCTCACTCCCTATGGCTAGAAACATCAACAAAACCATGAAAGAAATATTCTATGCCTAGCGATATAGGATATGAGAAGAACAACCCATGGGAGAATGCCTAACCGCCGGAGATCAAGAAGCCGCATGCCCTATAACCGTATCACTCCTGGCCACATATCCGCATATATGCATATCCGCACAACAGTCTAACCGTATGCCCTATAGGCAATCCAACAGAAACCCTCATCGTTGGCCGGTATGATACCTCTGCGTTAGTTATTTCCAACCAGTGGACTCCCTATATGGGTGAGGCATGGCGGGGGTGATATGATCTGGCAGTGTCGTAACTTGAGTGGGATGTCAAGGTGCATGTTCAGTATGATATGTTCTTTTCTGTGGAGGTTGCGAGCTAACGGGCCTATAAATAGTGGAAGATTGTAAATGTATAACCCTATATATTGGTGCACGCCCAAGGGTGCCCACACAGGCAAACACGTCAATTTTCCTCCATAGTATTTCCGCTTTCTCCTACCTGCGCTCCTCGGTGCTTCTACAGCCACATTCTATAATGGGGATTATGATACAATCTGAATCGGGTTAGCTGGCAGGATGTGTATTGTAGAAGGAACTTTTCGGAGCCCGGTTGATATGGATTTGACAGCATGTCAGATCCACACCAATAGGCCGGCACTGGCCAAATCAAAGGGATTCTTGAATAATTAATCTCGGTTAGAGTTATTTCGCAAGCGAGTATCCATATGTGAACAAAGATATACAGTGGTAACCACAACTACAATAACCTACATTGAGGATATAATTCTTACGATACCGCTTCTTGGTCTGCTCTAACCTCGCACGGTATGTCTTTCCCAACCCAAACCATAGCTCTGAGCATATGTCACCTTCTATAGGCTGTCTTCTGGTGCAGGACAATATCAATCGGGCAATATGGAAGCAGCCACTGAAAATATGGAACTAGTTGTCACTGCAGAACTCATGAATTATTTAATAATTTGTGTTTTTATAATATCTCTAAGTTCTACCGGAGCTGCACTTATCGTGTTGTACTAGTACTGTACAATACGCCACGAATGTGCCCACTGGGACAAGCCAACTCGCGGTCACATATACCTGCATAATCTGGCTTCACTAGCCCAAAGAACAAGAGCACTACCTCCAACATCTCATTGCTGTAATGCGACCTGGCAGTTTGCCGGTATTAGGGAGATATGTATCAAGTAAGTTTGGGCTAGGGTTATAGTTCAACAACTTGGGACCTCCCGCGATGCAATATAGCAGAACTGGCATACCGGTATGACAGTTTGTGGAGTGAACCCATGCGACCATACGGCAGCGGCGGGAGGAGTTTCAGGGAGGAGACTGGCCAGCTGCTTGCGAACCTAGAGCGGGTGCCTTCCGGCGTACTTGGTATCCCATCCGATTGCTTGTAGCGGACAGTACCGCGCTATGTAAAGAAAAAACTAAAGACTATCTGCGTGGAAGGGGGCTAGATATCGGAGGAGGATGTCTTGATCTTGATTCTATCTTCACACTCAGGATGGAAACAATCCTTTAATACATAACTTAGAAAACTTTTGCATTCTAACATCTTCCTTTACTGGACCTCTTTTCCCACGATAACATTCGCTGAGTCTCCTCTCGCTATCCAACCTCCCCTGATTTTTCTTCCATTCCCTCAATTTCCTCCACTTCACCTGTCTTCTATTCTTAACACTTCGTCTTCCGTCCCTTCCGTTCTTACTCACTCCCTCAACGCCCACCCAGCTCCTGCTTCGTTCCTGATTTACTAGATGATTGGTGTTGGTCCTTTATGCGGGGAGTGATGGATTCCAGATATGTTGTCGTTGTTCTTGAGACGTCAAGGTCCTGCTATCAATCAAAGCGCAGGTGATTCACAATACTATACACTATTGCCGACAAAACTAAAGGCAAATGCGAGCAAACGAAAGGTAGGTATGAAGATTTCATTGGGGGACGATAATAACGCCATAGGACCAAGTTCAACCAGAACTCCAGTGAAGGGAAAGGGGGGAAGAGGGCGACAGAAAAACGGGTAAATAGTAAGTGGCCAGCGTGAGCTAGAAATATGCCCTCATCAAAGTATGTATACATCTAAATCTGCTGAGATCTTGCTTGGGCCAATTCCAACTGGGCAAGTATTAAGGGAAGGAGGACATATCGCCCGATAGTGAAGAAAAGATGTAAAGGAGAAAAGCGAGAAGACAAACAACAGAAGCGAGGATAAAAGATCGGGTGACAGGAAAAGAGAGTATTGATCGAGTGTTAGGAGGGGCGTCGGGTTTTCGCGGAGAGTACCGGAGATTCGGGGGCCAGATGAAAAAAAGAGGCAGAGACCACCAGGGTGATTGGGTTGAGAGGCCGGTAACGGTGGACTTAGGAACGGAATCCCCGAGGCCCGGTGATCTCGGCTGTTCGTTCGGTGCAACCTGCAGGGGCGGATGTTGGCCATCAGAGTTGGTATTGGGATCATGAGATCCGAATTGCGTCCCAAACATAGGCTCGTCCTGAGGGAGAGTGGAGCGTGGGAAGGATGTCGGGCCACAGCAATCCACTGCGGCGCAATTGGGATTGCCCTGCTTCTGTAGGATCGTGGCAGCTCCATCGTGACCTTCGAGGAGAGCCGATCGCTGTGGGGTTTGGTTCATGCTATCTGGCATAGGGGTACGGACATCTTTCCATTCCAGGAGCATATTTACAATCCCATCATGCCAGTTCTCAGCCGCCCACGAGAGTGGTGCCCGGCCATAAAAGGTGTCTGCCTGGTCGGGATTGACGTCGCCTTTTGCTAAAAGCATCTTTACTACCCCCTCATGCCCGTTCCCCGCAGCCCACGAGAGTGGTGTCTGACCAAAATAGGGGTCTGCCCGGTCGGGATTGACGTCGCCTCGTTCCAAAAGCGTCTTTACTACCCCCTCATGCCCGTTCCCAGCCGCCCACAAGAGTGGTGTCTGGCCATATCTGGTGTCCACTTGGTCGGGATTGACGTCGCCTCGTTCCAAAAGCATCTTTACTACCCCCTCATGCCCGTTCCCAGCCGCCCACAAGAGTGGTGTCTGGCCATATCTGGTGTCCACCTGGTCGGGATTGACGTCGCCTCGTTCCAAAAGCATCTTTACTACCCCCTCATGCCCGTTCTCAGCCGCCCACGAGAGTGGTGTCTGGCCATAAAAGGTGTCCACCTGGTCGGGATTGACGTCCCCTCGTTCCAAAAGCATCTTTACTACCACCTCATACCCTTTTCCAGATCCCCAGGTGAGAGCCGTCATCCCCATGCAGTCGTATGCATTGACGTCCCATTCCTCCATATCCAACACAGTAGAAACTACCTCCACGATCCCCAGAAATACTACTCCATGGAGTCCTGAAAATCCCCTGGGCCCTCCCGCTCCGTTAAAGGGCGGGCCCCCACCGCGGTCCTGATTATAGTGAAATAATAGTAGCTGTGCAGATATATGCTCACCAAATCTATCGAGAAGCTTCAGCGCAAGTATTTTGCTATTTTCCGTCATCCCCCCCCTAGCATGCTTGCCCCAGTAAACGGAGGCATATTCTAAAAGGGGAGTTGTTGCGGGGGCCGAGCGAAGAATTGGAGAAAGGTCCCTGATACATCCAAAATTGAGATAAGTCAAGCAAACCTCGGCAATGGTTGAGTGTGGAGTATGGAATAGGGTCGGATCACGAGAGAGATGCTCCTGAAGAGTGAAGTGCACCAGTCGGATTGTGGATGAAGACCCCTCGACTGTGACAAGACCCAGGCAAGATGATAGGACCGTCCGTAAGGCAGGAATGTTTTCCGGATCCAGATCCGCAGATCCTATCCTCACTCCCAAGGCATGGCAGAGCTCCTGGGTTCGTAAAGGTCGCTCCGAATACAGCACCCACATCAGGACCTTCAGCCCGAGTACTGATTTATATCCCTTCTGGGCTTTCAGTCGTGTTAGAGTTGCCGTGTAGACATCATTCAATCCATCGCCAAGTGTCATCTCTTCAAGTTTTTCTCTTCTCTGCCGAATTGTCACCTCCCCTAGAATGGTGTCCATGTGGAGCGAAACAAGCAGGAATCTAACCACAATCTCTAGTAAGTATACATCACTGATGGGAAGACATGCTATATGGTTCTACGCACAGATCGGACATCTTTTCCAGTATAACTCTCACAATTTCCGCCCGTAAATCATTGCTCATCGCATCTGGCTCGGAATCTCTGTCCAACCTCTTTAACCATTCACCCAACCGACCACATGGCAAGATTCACAGAACTTATTTTGCTTGTAGTTATTGTAAAATCGCTACTTTCAATGTTCCACTCTGCAAGACCTACTGTTTTACTCTCTTTCATTCAATTTAATAGGCTTCTTGCTTTGGTCTTTCTTTTATTTTTCACTTGCGTTTGCTGCGCTTATCTCACCAACGATCGTTACTTCTTCTGTGTTGAATCTCGGCCTTAGTTGCTACCTCTTTCGTCCATGGGATCGATGATCTCTACTTCAGCGTGACGCTAAAAGTGCGTGAACGAGAGTACAGGTTAAGGGATCCCAAAATCATGTGTTTCTCCTGGCCATCTATCCCACGCCTACAGATATTATGTCTTTCACTGAGCACTATCTATCTTGTGTTGCGAAAGATATCCCTCTGCAAGTCACAAACAGAGAGTAGCTTGCCCGAGTGGGGATAACTAACCCGTCTATAGCCTTTAGGACCTGCAGATACTTTTCCTGAAAAAAAGGGGGGGTAGGAGGGGGAATTTTCTTCATTGCTGCTACCTTGCTGATTGCTAACCTTAATGTCTTGAGTCGGATTCTCTAACCTTTACACGGGTTAGCGGAGTGACGCTGACAACTTGAAGCAAACGAAACACCAAGACTTCACACCACTAAAAAATACAATCACCAGCCCACAGCTTTGGGGTGAGCGGGGAACTTCGCTCGTTCTCTCCTTATTTCACTATCTGTCGCTCTACCGCTCTCACGCACTCTGCTAACTAATAGTTATTGGAAATGCTGCTCGCCAGACTTTCCCGGTATTTCCTTTGTTCTTTAGCTAGCTTTCGGGGAAGTGCTGTGGCTTGGGACATGCGCTGTGGAGTCGGGCATATGGATATGGCTCCGGGCGTGTGTTTGTGGAAAGCATTTCCTATGTAGGAATGCAGCGATCGGAACGGAGGCGGAAAGGTAGTAAAAGGGTTTTACACCTGGAGGACACCCGGAGAGATAGTGATGATTGTTTCTGCATTTTGTTAGCATGAGTTTTCGGGAAAAAGGGGGAAAGATGGGACATGGAGCAAACTGTTTGAAGAAAGTGTGTGGTACCTCCTGATGAGGATAGGAGGAGTTTGTGATGATATATTCTTCTATCTTTGCCCTAGTTAGTTGAGTTAGCAGACAGGTGTCGTTGAGCGAGGAGTTGTTGTTGTGAAGAGAAGAGTTTTTCCCCCGCTTCTGTGTGCGATCGTATTAGGTGTGATTCCTTGGCGCCTTTCGTTTCGTTTCGCCGTTTCGTTTCGCCGTAAATCGCCGTCCAAGTTTAAAAATAGTAGTGACGGGAGTATATATGGGCCGCAACGAAGTCATTCTCTAATTTTCCCATGGATCACCACAAATATCCTTTCTCTTCGCTGTATGCTTCCCTTTCCCTTTTGCGTACTCCTACGCTAACAATAGACAGTTAAAGGCTCCCACCGTTTATAACCTACAGTCCGACTCCTTCACGCTGTTCTTTGTATCTTCCGCCTTCCTTAAGCTTTCCTTCTAGAATACGTACCAGGCGCATTCCAGAAACCCAAGCCCACAGCCGAAAACAATCCAAGCAATGAAACAACAGTGCGAGCATGCCGAACAGTATCTGTAGCAATGATTTTTTGGAGGGTTTGTTGTGGGGAGGTAGGTCGAGGCAATAGGCTACCTTGGTCGCCCGGGTGATCAGTTAATTTCGTCAATGCACAATTCCCTAACAGGGGGCCGCTCGGTGAAGTATATTCTCGTGGTAGGAGACTCCCGAACAATAGCTCTCAGAGACCCAAGAAGCTGTGGTAGGTGCTTCGGTAAGCGTTTGTCCAAGGCATCGGCACGGAGGAAAACCCGTGGTATTGCAGAAAAAGCAGTCTTCAACCTCCCAATCAAGTCCATACGTTGTAGCCCTCTGCCGCTGAGCTCCTTTTTAGCTTTTTGAGATGCCTATTGTTCCCAATGGGCAGGCCGCTGGTAGGCCAGTCCGGAAAGCAGCGCAGGCCAATGTAGGCCGAATTCGATCAGCCTACGAGAGCCTACCAAGCCTGATAGGTGCCTATCGGTCCCGTGATTTGCATTGACAATAGATCGCTTTAAGGGTATCCCAACCCCCTCTCCCCTTTCAAGTTTCTCGCCTTTGATTTTATTCCCTTTTACCTTCGACTATTGCTTCTTCAAGTTAATTAGTCACACAACGAGTAATACGCAGCCAAATCAATAATGTCTTAAAAATTCACCTCCAGAGCCACCAGCACAAACTATTCCTACCATTGTTCCCCCCAATCTTGCCTCTCTAGCAGGAATGACACTAAATCCCCAAGCTAACAAAGGGAAATTGTTGTATTGCTAATGTTATTTTGTAAACCATTTACACTTAATTGTTGGAAATAATGCTGCTCGCCATACTCTCCCACTACCTTCTTTTTTGTTTGGATAGCCTTCAGGGACGCACTTGTTTGACCTCGGAAATGCGCTGAGGATTCCGGCATATGTTTCGGCTTCAGGTGTGTGGAAGGCATTTCCAATGCAGAAATGCGCGATAGTTTTGGGATCGTGCAGTTTAGGGAAAGCCGGGAGAAAAGCCGGGAGAAAAGCGGAAGCACGATAAGGCAAGGGTGAGAGAGGTGGAAGCCCGGCGGCAGTGGGAGAGCTGTCTTCATTTTGTCAGTCTGGGAGTCATGCTGGGGGAAGGGGGGACTGACATGCAGTAGTACTATGGCTCATAGACAGTGATGGACACGATCATGCTCGAGCAGAAAATTTGGCCCATGCTCGAGCATTGATCGAGCTCGATCACACCAAAAATTTATGATCGAGCATGATCGTGTCCATCACTACTCATAGATGGATATGATGTCTGTGATTGATATCTACTCCTAGGATGTCCCTTAATTAGTTAGTTGAAGGTTGAAGTCGTCATCGTTGAGGTTGCGGTTGTTGTTAGTGGAAATATTTTCCCCGCCCGTGACTCGGAGTGTGCAATCTCTCTCGCTATGAGTTGCTTTGTGTTTCGTTTCGTTTCACCACTGGTCACTCGCAATGTATCGTTTTCGCCGTCAAAGTCGAAAATTAATGACCCTGGTATTGATATCATACCTTATATGTAGACACCATCCAACTGTGCATGGTTGATCCACCACAACAGCATGTCTTTTACTACAATTTATTCAACTAATTGATTCACTATTAGAATTATCTTTTGTGTGTTTTGTTTGTAGTGAAGCGAGGTTATTCGTCTATTTTTCATCATATTGGGTAATTGGGAAACATTCACAGTGAATTTTTGCCGTTTACATGGTATGGCTGCTCCCTATGAGTCGGTAGGTCGAGGCAATACGGTCTAGGCTGTATAGGCTAGGCCGGACTAGCCGGGGAAAGGCTTATATAGCGTATAGGCGGGCGCGGCGCGGCCAGGCTAGATCACAGAAAACTTTGACAGGCCGGGCCCGGCTTCACTCAAGGCTTGCTTACCTGGCCCAATGGGAATACTGACGTCTTTGCATACGGCTTCTCACTCGTGATAGCCTGGTTCTGAGACCGGATCTACAATGCGAACTTTTATCTTCCTTTGTATAATTCTAACAGTGAAACCTCCGATAATTCCATCAGGCAGGGAGTAGCACCAGACTGGAAATAAAGGGGGGTGGAAAGAGGAGAGGGGTCTTGGCATAGGAATGCTCGACATAACTGGTTTTCGGGTGATATCTCATGATAGCTAAGTAAAAAGGAAATTTTGCGCAGAAATTGGATATGTGAACAAGGAACAGAGTGGAGAGTATGAATTCAAATAAGAGAGTGCGGCTAAGGCAGACATAACTTAAGACTATTTTCTACTGTGAAGTGCAATAAAAGACTACTTTTGCTAGAATTAAGGTCCGTGGAATGTCCTAGAATTGGAAACTATCAGAGGTATAGAATTTTCGGAGGGATTTCCCATAGGTCAAATATCGTGACCCTGCAAACACTGGAATTACTAGAGGGTTGGAAGTCTTGGAGGTGGGAAATATCGGAGGTTTCACTGTATTTCGTCTAAGTTGTTCGCAGATAAGCAAAAAAACTGCAAGGTAGGAAAGCCAAATTTCATAGCAGTACTCATAATTTTCCGGTATTTGTGAACACCACTGCCCTTAGATATTGTCACATATCACAAAAAACTGAACGCGCAAAGGTAGCAATGGGAAAAACTTTTACCACCTTAATAATAAGTGCTTCTTGTAAGTCGCTTATCTAATTTTAATAGTTACCCGACGGTGTTCGGTTATTTTTGATATGTAACAATATCACCGAAATCCTGAGGCCCTGATCGAATTTTGCCCTTATGCAATAGCGGCTGTATTTACAAACGCTAGAAAATTAGGAGTATCATACTAGGACACAAAATCAAAGAAATCTGGCAACTGTGCATCTATCTACTCTCTAAAGTGAAGGAAGCCAAGGGTCGCCGACTATCACAGAAAACAAACCTGCCTGGAAAAGGTTTCTCAATTCAGAATCAATTCAACTTGCAACTGCTGATTCGTAAGCTCAGCACGCAATTAAAACACAGAAAAAAGAAAGAGCCGAACCCTTTCCAGTTGTCCGACTATCCCCAAGTGATCCTCCCCTTCTTGTCCACTTTTCGCAATTTTTTCCTTCTTTCGTCGACAGTCCAAGCCGTTCTTCCACTGTGCCGTGGTAAGGTTGTGAAAAAAAAAGAGAGAAGTGAGAAGGTAGTTGCCTTACCTCGAGTCGCCCCCCTACCCCCGCTCGCCAAGACCAAGCAACAGCCCCCTGCACGATTCCAAAACTGTCACGCACAGCTACCTTCGGAATGATGCTGTGAGAGATAAAGAAAGCTGACAGATTAGGGACAAGACGGGATAATAGCTTTGATGATTTTGTTGGTTCTAGACGGAGGGGTTGACGGGAGGATAGAGGGAAGGGTTTATTGTCATGTCTTTCCTTTATTATTATTACCGAGGCGCGGAACAATGACTTTCGTCCGGAGCTAAATAATCTCCAGGTAGAGTTTCCAACCTAGCGAAGAAAAAAACCAACAGCGACAAATGATCGAACTGTGGGAAAGTGCTTAACAGAACATATGTGGGCAATCGCCGCTCAGACTATAGGAAGAGTTAAACTTTCGTCGGTGATGATCAAGAGAAAAAGCTGGTGCTGGAAACCGTAAACTGTAGAACTAAAGAGCGGAGAGCGTGTAGGTACAAAGTCGTCCTCGCTGTCTTTCTTTACTCTTGTCCCCCGCATAGAAACCCTACTATCCTCGCTAGTTCACAGCGATTACCAATCACTCATGTCCCAGGAGCCACACCCACAGCTTTCCTTTCAAGCTAACTAGTTAACAATACAACCCTTTCCCGCCCATAAAATAAAAATAACCATCTACGTAAAGCCCATAGCCCATTCTGTAGCCTCACAGTACCCAGGCAAATGGTATTATGCATGAAGGAGAGATTGGTAAGTGTGGAAGGTAATAGAGTTATTGAGATGGTTTTATTATTCGCATATAGATTTATGTTTGGTTAGTGAATTAGTTTTGATGAAGATGACGAGCGAACGACTTTCCCGATTATACCTACCCTTTATTTTCAGCCCTAGTCTACTTCGACCCTTTGACCCTGACACGATTTATCCTCCGCAACAACAAACAAACGCATGCCCGAAGCCAAAGTGCGTTCCTCGAACTATCATGTAAGCACGCCGAGCAGGATATCACTGTTTCCAACTGGCCGTAATCTTGGCGTTTCGTTTCCTGGTCACAGTATATCACTCGAGGGCTTGCAGATATCTGTTGTAGTAAAACCCTAATGTGAATATCGACGAGTAAGAGAAAAATGGTAGATTTGAAAAGATTGCTTGCTTGCTTGGATAGTACCTAAAACATGTCTCTATATAATCCAATAACCCCTTATTTGGTTGTCCGAAT
>Ga0307509_10003773_pt1 | contig 22545 bp, 17 predicted proteins | sample 10_EM_MG_FD_202245 | JGI IMG/M metagenome (GOLD analysis project Ga0307509, IMG submission 202245) | Populus trichocarpa ectomycorrhiza microbial communities from riparian zone in the Pacific Northwest, United States - 10_EM | ecosystem: Host-associated > Plants > Roots > Unclassified | place... | reverse complement strand
ATTTGACTACTCTTTACTTTACCTTTACCAAATTATTACCTACGAGCCTTCCTGACTATTATCCGTTGTCTCGAATATCCTTGGCCTAGTTAGCTCGGAATCCTACCGTGTTAGCTACCCCGTAACATGTACTGTGCACATATATGAGGTTCCATCACATTTCGAATCTTTGCCGTAGTGCGAGAACATTTCCGAAGCCATTTATCATAAGCCTGAATATCATAAAGGCTCCTCACTATCGCTCTTGGGTGCTTTCTGGCGCCCAGAGAAAATCCACCATAAATCCATCTCTCTCAGTTGATCCGACATCCGCTGACGCCAGGGGTTGAAATTATTGTCCCCCAGTAGCGGAAAAACCAGACGTACATGCTGCTGCATATTGAGTATCTGTGATATGACGACGATGATGACGATGACGACGATAAGGCAGCGTAGAGAAAAACCTTTCCACAGATGGAAAGCGATTAAAATGGAAAAATAACAAACAGACGTGGAGGTGAAAAAAAGGATCTGGAAAATCCGAGCGGTGTTGACAACCCTCTACCAGATGCGCTTTTTCAATTGTGCTGTTGATTGGAATCGCAGAGGCTCATAACCTGTAGGAACGTGGTGGTAGTGGAAGAATGACTTAGTGTATTTCCTATCTATGACCGAAGGTATATATAGAGATACATGACCGCCAAGAGCCAACAACCGGTTCTACTAATCCTACTGGTCAACCCCAACACATATGAGGATAGCTACCCGTACCTACTGCTACCCTAATATCTAACAGAGCCTTAGCGGCTGCTTTCACTTTCTGCAATTAGCGTCCGGGCCTGGGCCCTAGCCTTACCCGCATTTGTTTCTGTCCGCTTGGCAAACCTACTCAAGCTAGATTAGTCCGTACATTCTGATAAACCTTTTTTCATCTGGTTCACGAACCCCAAGTACCGAATACTTGTATTGCCCCAGTGAAATCGCAGCGCGGCCAAGTCTTCTGGTGCAAATTCCTCTATCAGGTATCAAGCTGCAATTTGGACGCGCGGTGTGTGCTGGCGCCAGCGGAGCTGAAAGCGAGTGATGAACTATGAATGTCCTTAGTTCTTAAGGAAGCTGGGCCGACCATTTCGATCTTCCAAGTTCACACACCATTGTTAGGTGGTAGCTTCAGCGTGAGGTATTCCGACAGCTAGGACCTTAATCGTGATTATATCGGAGAACTCGTTAAGAAGACACGAGTAATGTAGGCTAGAGATAATGATTCACTTCGGCATAGATCATCGAAGTATTGGTAACGATATAAAAGTGTAGATAACTTATTATATTGATAAGATCTCTTCGCCGAGCTTCCTGTGTCAAATAGCAGCAAAGATGCTTCGATATTTATATCCCGCATCTGAGCAATCGTGGTATACATGCTAACTCTATACTAACTAAGTACCTTGCCCGCTACTCTGCGAACTTCACCTGAGTGCGAACACTCGTAGACCCTGAAAACTCTCTACCACACCTTTTGCTCCCACGGTCAACTTATCGGTCTGCGCATCTAGCATTCCTGATGGTGTGGAGACCACGTCAGGTGTCAGCTCATCCGTTTATCCGTTGACAACGATGGTTATGAATTATCTTGCCCCCGTGCTCACCGAGGGTAGTCTAACTCGCTGGACCGAAGATGACCATTTTTCGTTGGTTGGTTCCGTCGAGAATTGGACAGGCGACAGCATGTCGTATTCTGGTCTTCCGGCATTACACGACTTGTCCTCGGGATCGTACCTATGGGCTTCCTCCCTCGGACTCCATCTTTTACCAACTTGTCCTCTGTGGATGCACCCGATCCACTTACTGGGCATAGTTACCTTCTTCATACTCTACACGACTTTGTAGGTACGAGGGGACTAACTTTCGTGCGAAGCGTCCCGTTACCTTCGACTCACTCTTCCGACTGTCTGTCTTCAAGTGTCTGTAACTTCATGCGCCGTCGTCCGATTCACCTGCTTCCACTTACATAAGGTGTCCAAAGGTCTCCCCTCATAGATCCTGCGAACAGGATCCGGTCGGACGGACGGCCGCGACGTATACAGTGTTATAAGATGTGTCCTATTGATAGTGGTCTTTGGTGTTGGGACGCAACTACCCAGGCGGCCAGTGATGACGCGCCGTCCCAACGCCGGGGCTGGAGGGGGGTGGTATCTTTTTCCTTCGAAGTTCGTGTGTACCAAGTTAGGGTAACCTTGCCCTGTAAATCCTTACGGGGAGTCCGTGCGCCTAATACCCATATCGTGCCCTTAGCTACCTACCAATAGAGGCTTCCTAATACCACCTGTACCTCATCGTCATACACTGCAATTCTCTTCTATGACTATCCACCTACATACTATGTCACAACAACAGTAGCGGCTTGTGGCGGACCGAGCGCATTCATCGAGGGAGGAAAGGCAAAGGCAAAGGGAGGTCCTTCGCGGACGTTTCTGGAGATCTGAGTCCAGGAACGGATTAACTATAATAACATCACCCAGTGTTGAGTCTGTTATGGCTGGGTCCGCTGTAGGTAGGAGGAAGGATGCCGTGCGGGAGGCAGCTTCTACACGACTCCAGGTACCAGATCCTGTCCTGTACAACCGGCAGCAGGGCTTAGATTCAGCGGATGAGAGTCTAGACTCTAATGATGTGGAATATGAGGGTAATGATGGCCACAGTGAGGAGAGTGAGGAGAGTGAGGAGAACGAGTTAGGCCAGCAAGGGGACGATATGGATCATCCATCGGCCTGGAGAGCGCAAAGACCAATTGGGCGCGAGTTTCTTAGCTCGAAGCAGTCGATACTCACAATTACCCTTGGGAATAGACAGAATTCTAGCAGGAGGATTAGTTACCGCGGACGGAGAACGTCTGCTCAAGTCTGAGTTAGCCAAAATGGTTGTACATCTGCCATTCCCTCCCGTTCGCCCACAGACTTCAATCCACTTGCGATGCGGGTGATAACCCCATGTCACCCAGATCCAACAGTCCGGGAATTTGATAGCAAAGGACAGCAAGCCAGCAGTAGGCGAAATAGGGCAACCGGGCTTGAGCGTAGCATTCTGGCCAGATCCCGTAACCTGATGTGGGACTGGACGATCTTCATCAATCCGTTTCCAGACCCAATTACCCTGACCGAAGAAGTCCGCACATGGTGGAGCGATGCCCGGACCAAATTAGGCTTTCCCGACTCTGCTGATGCTACCCCGCCCTCAAATGACCAGGTAAGTTACCCTTAATGGATAACCGACATCGTATCCTAGACTAAATGGACAAGGCGCTGGTCAGTGCTTTGCAGATCCGGGCAAAGCACAGCGGATGCAGATCTCAGTTTCTGCATATAGCAAAGAAGGCTATAACAGAACTCTATAAGCACAATATTCAGGATTCTACAGCCAGTGCACGAAGAGTGGAATACCTACGGGCGGAGGATAGGTTCATTTGCCCGGCAGGCAGCTATGTGGTATCTTTTTGACATTTGTCGGGATTGTTTCTAATCGGAATAAGACTAAATCGATCTAATCCGGCGGACAGCCAATTTCTCTTAGATTCCTAGCATCCCAGATTCCGCATGTGAGATTTGCTCAATATTGGTCTGGCCCGAAAAGGAAAGGCATGACGGATGAGGGTTTCCTGGATAAGATCGATGGCCCATTTATCTGTCTGACAGCCCCCATATTATGTTATTCACTGCAATGTTGGCGGACTGGCATCTGTATCGATAATGTGGCTTTCACAAGGGCCACTTCTGGGGGTAAGAAAAACAAGGTGTACTGGCAGGTTTCGAAAGTGTCCGGATCCCCTGACGGCCCGGGCATCCAGACACTTTTGAAAAAAGCAAGTACTCAATTTGGGTGAAAGGTTAGCTAACGGATAGATAGCCCTGCAGGAACGTCAGACGCAATCCTGGGGCAAAACAGAAAGAGTTTGGCATCGTCGAATAATCCAGGGGATAAGGACGACATTGGAGGCCAGAATCGCGAAGGAGCGGGGAAAGCGTGTTCAGAGGACGGTGGGATATGACAATGATGAGCACGCATTGAGGCGGGAGTTTGGTAGTGATACGGAGCTGGATAAATTGGAGGCCGCTGGTAGCCTCATAGATACAGGAGGAGGACAAGGTTGGCAGGAGCCGCGGCGAGAACATGGGCCCAATCCTGGTGCACTGGTTGGTGCAGCGCAGTTCCAAGACCCTGGGGAGGCGGAATCGGATGTTGCAGAAACCGATCGAGAGGATAGGCAGAATGGTTTTATCACCACTCGCTGATCGTGTATATATATGAAATTAAATTAAATTAAATTACGCGTGCTAAAAGGGTCAGGAATGGTCAAACAATAGTAGTGTCCGAGTTGGTGGTCCGGAAAGGCTTGAGAATGAATTGCGCGGATGGTTATAAGCCGTGCAAGTATGCGTAAGGCATCTAGCTGGCAATTGTAGGTTCGGAAGGCATGGGAATGTGTCGGGCAGATGGTTATAAACTGCGCAGGCTTGGGTAAGTCGTCTAGCGGGCAGCTGTAGGTTGACAGGCAGGGGAATGAGTCTGGGGGGCTGTTAGAACCCGGGGAAGATGGTGGGAGCCCGCGAGCACACTGTAAGAGGCCGGGGAGGCGGCGAGAGGCATGGAGTAGACAAGATAGGATGTGCAGAGCGGAGCAGAGAGCCGCACGAAAGGGCAAGAGAGGGAAGAGGTCCGCCAGATATGGGAGGAGACGGGCTGGGATCAGAGGGTGGAGGAGGACGGGCTGAACGTGTTGGGAGGGATGAGAGCGGATGAACTAATGATGGGAAAACGTCCGCCGAATACGCGAGGGGACTGAGGGAATCCAGGTGTGTGGGAGAAGCGGAGGTGATATTGGTGGGGTTCCGGATGAGAAATGGATTCAGGCAGAGGTTAGTCACAAGGTTAAAGGAGAGAGGGTATCGTGCAAAGAAAGCTGGCAGGCGGGGGTATCGGGGGGTGGCCAGGAGGAGAGATGTCGCGGCCGCATGAAGTCCGCAAAAGGGCCGCATGGGAATGGGTGCACTGGAAGCGAAGATATGAAGAGGCAGGGCGCTGGGGGTAGAGTATCAGGGGGGTGGCTGTGCCGGGGGGGTCAAATACGTCAGGACGCAAAAAGGGCCGTGTCCAATGCGTCCGGAAGCATTGGACGTGCCCCTTTCACTTCCGGACGGAATGAGCCCAGGCGGAAGCACCCAGAACAGGAGTTTACGTTATAAGCACCAGGAACGTCCGGCGCACAAGGTGAGCGGGGACAGACAGAATGCAACGTAATTTCTTTGCTGATGTTCTTGCTCTTTTCCAGCTCTTTTGCGTTTGGTATATGTTCTCTCTGCTGGCCTTAGCGGTTTCCTCTTTGGACTTGTGCAGATCATTCTTGTTCTTCTCTAGCTGCTTTTCGTTTGGGGTTGCCTCTTTCATTACTATTCCTATCCTAGCTTTTCATCTTATATGCCATCCATTGAGCCTTAGCGGCAGCTTTCACTTTCTGAGATTAGTGTCCGGGCCCAAGCCCTAGCCGTACCCACATTTGTTTCTGTCCGCCTGGCAGACCTACTCAAACTAGATTAGTCCGTACATTCTGATAAAGCTTTTTTCAACTTGTTCAGGAACCTCAAGTACCTAACACTCGTATTGCCCCAGTGAAATCGCAGCGCGGCCAAGTCTTCGGATGCAAATTCCTATATCAGCTATCAAGCTGCAATTTGGACGCGCGGTGGGTGCTTACACCAGCAGGTGTGAGAGCAAGTAATGAACTGTGAATGTCCTTACTTCTTAAGGAAGCTGGGCCGACCATTTTGATCTTCCAAGTTCACACCACATATCGTGCCCTTAGCTACGTACCAATAGAGACTTCCTGACACCACCTACACCTCAACGTCATACACTGCAATTCTCTTCTATTACTACTCACCTGCATACTATGTCACAACAACAGCGGCAGCTTATAGCGGACCGAGCGCCTTCATCAACGCAGGAAAGGCAAAGGCAAAGGGAGGTCCTTCGCAGACGTTTCCCGGGATCTGAGTTCGGCCACAGATTAACTATACTAACATCACCCAGTGTTGAGTCTGTTATGGCTTGGTCCGCTGTAGGTAGCAGGAGGGATGCCGTGCGGGAGCCAGCTGCTTCACAACTCCAAGTACTAGAGCCTGTCCTGTACAACCGGCAGTAGGTCTTAGAGTCAGCGGATAAGAGTCTAGACTCTAATGATGGGGAATATGAGGGGAATGATAGCCAGAGTGAGGAGAGTGAGGAGAACGAGTTAGGCCAGCATGGGGACGATATGGATCATCCATGGGCCTGGGTAGCGCAAGGACCAATTGGGCGTGAATTCCTTAGCTCGTAGCGCTCGATACTGACAATCACCCCTGGCAATACCCAGAATTCCAGCAGGAGGATTAGTTACCCCTGACAGAGAACCTCTGCTCAAGTATCAGTTAGCCAAAACGGTTTTACATCTGCCATTCCCTCCAGTTCGGCTACAGACTTGGATCTACTTGTGATGCCGGTGATAACTCCCAGTCAACCAGATCCAATGGTGCGGGAATTGGATAGCGTAGGATAGCAAGCCAGCAGTAGGCGAAATATGGCAACAGGGCTTGAGCGTACCATTCTGGCAAGATCCCGTGACCTGATGTGGGACTAGACGATCTTCTTCAATCCGTTTCCGGACCCAATTACCCTGAGCGAAGAGGTCCGCACATGTTGGAGCGATGCACAGACCAAATTAGACTTTTCCGACTTTGCTGATGCTACCCCGCCCTCAAATGACCAGGTCAGTTACTGTTAATCGATAACCAACATCCTATCCTAGACTCAATGCAGTGGCAGCTGGTCACTGATTTGCAGATCCAGGCAAGGCACAGCGGATGCAGATCTCAGTATCTGCATACAGCCAAGAAGGCTAGAACAGAACTCTATAAGCTCAGTATCGAGGATCCTACCGCCTGTGCACAGAGAGTGGAATACCTACTGGAGAAGGATAGGTTCATTTGCCTGGCAGGCAGCTATGAGGTATCTTTTTGACATTTGTCGGGATTGTTTCTAATTGGAGTAAGAGTCAATCGATCTAATCCAGCGGACAGATGATTTCTCTCAGATTCCTAGCACCCCAGATTCCGGGTGTGATATTTACTCAATATTCCTCTGGCCCGAAAAGGAAAGGCATGACGGATGAGGGTTTCCTAGATAAGATCGATTGCCCGTTTATCTGTCTGACAGCCGCTATATTATGTCATTCACTACGATGTTGGTGGACTGGCATCTGTATCGATAATGTGGCTTTCACAAGGGCCACTTCCGGGGGTAAGAAAAACAATGTGTACTGGCAGGTTTCGAAAGTGTTGGATTCCCTGACAGCCCTTGGCATCTGGACACTTTTGAAAACAGCAAGTACTCAAGTTGGGTGAAAGGTCAGCTAATGGATAGATAGCCCTGCTGGAACGTCAGACACGATCCTGGGGCAAAACGGGAACTGTTTGGCAACGTCGAATAATCCAGCGGATAAGGACGACATTGAAGGCCAGAATTGCGAAGGAGCGGGGAAAGCCGGTTGAGAGGACGGCGGGATATGACAATGATGAGGAAGCATTGAGGCGGGAGTTTGGTAGTAATACGGAGCTGGATGAATTGGAGGCCGCTGGCAGCCTCATGGATACAGGAGGAGGACATGGTCGGCAGGAGCCGCGGCGAGAACATGGGCCCAATCTGGGAGCACTGGTTAGTGCCGCGCAGTTCCAAGACCCTGGGGAGGCGCAATCGCATGTTGAAGAAACCGATCGAGAGGATAGAGAGAATGGTTTTATCACCACTCGCTGATCGTGTATATATATCTAATTAAATTAAATTAAATTACGCATGCTAAAAGGGTCAGCAATGGTCAAACAATAGTAGTGTGCGAGTCAGTAGTCAGGAAAGGCATGAGAATGGATTGCACAGATGGTTATAAGCCGCGCAAGTATGAGTAAGGCATCTGGCGGGCAATTGTAGGTTCGGAAGGCATAGGAATGTGTCGGGCAGATGGTTATAAACTGCGCAGGCCTGGGTAAGTCGTCTAGCGGGCAGCTGTAGGTTGACAGGTACCGGAATGAGTCTGTAGGGCTGTGAGAAGCTAGGGAATATGGTGGGAGCCCGCGAGTAGACTGTAAGAGGCCGGGGAGGCGGCGAGAGGCATGGAGTAGACGAGATTGGATGTGGAGAGCTGAGGAGGGGGCCACACGAAAGGGCAAGAGAGGGGAGACGTCCGGCGGATATGGGGGAAGAGGGGCTGGGATCTGAGAGTGGAGGAGGAAGGGCTGAACGTATTGGGAGGGATGAGGGCGGATAAAGTAATGACGGGAAAACGTCCGCCGAATACGCGAGAGGACTGAGGGAATCCGGGAGTGTGGGAGAAGCTGAGGTGGTGTTGGTGGGGTTCCGAATGAGCAATCGATTCATGAAGAGGGTAGTCACGGAGTTAAAGGAGAGAGGGTATCATGGAAAGAAAGCTGGCGGGCCGGCATATCGAGGGGGAGGCTGGAAGGAGACATGTCGCGGCCGCAAGATGTCCGCAAAAGGGCAGCATGGGAATGGGTGCATTGGGAGCGAAGGAATGAAGAGGCAGGGTGCTGGGGGTAAAGTATCAGGGGGGTGGCTGCGGCCGGTGGGGTCAAATGCGTCAGGATGCAAAAGGGCCCCGTCAAATGCGTCTGGACGCTGACTGCCCTTCCAGACGCATTGGACGCGGCCCCTTCACTTCTCAACAGAATGAGCCCTGGCCGACACACCCAGAACAGGAGCTTACGTTATAAGCCTGGAACGTCCAGCGCACAGGGTCAGCAGGGCAAGACAGAATGCAAGATATTCTTTTGCTCATGGGAATCGGATTGTATAGGTCTCGCTGTGTCTGCATGCCTGTAGCACTCAGTAGCCAACAATTTGAAGGTACTTACCCAGAGAACTAAAGTACAAAAGTATGCATAGCCATTCGGCCAGTGGGCAGACCGCATCGGGACAGGGAGCGTTAGAATCCGCCAGTCGAGGGGAATCAAATGGGATAGGTTCCGCAGCAGCTGCATGGCGATAGAGGTCAGCAGGATGAAAAAGGCAGATATCTCAGGGGGCAGATGTCCGCCAGAGTCAGGAAAGGTCTCATTGGAGTCCGCTCCGCGCATGTGATCTCGTGGTATAGGTCTCGAAGCGTCAGCCTGGCTATAGAAGTGAGCAGGATGAAAAAGGCAGATATCTCAAGTGGCCGATGTCCGTCAGAGTCGGGAATGGTCTCATTGGAGTCCGCTCGCCCAGGGGAATCGAATGGTATAGGCCTCGAACTGTCCGCATACCTGTAGCACCCAGTAGCCAAAGATTTGAACGTACTTGCCCATAGAACTCAGGTCCAAAAATAAAGATAACCCTTCAACTATCCGTCAGACAGCTTCAGGACTGAGTGTGTTGGATTCCGCTCAGCTAGGGGAATTGAATGGTATTGGTTTCGCAGTGTCCGCATGGCTATACTAGTCAGCAGAGAGAAAAAGACAGATACCTTAGCAGGAAGATGTCCGCCAGGGTAAGGAAGGGTCTCATTGGAAGCCGCTCGGTGAGGGGAATTGAATGGTATAGGTCTCAAAGTATCCGCATGCCTCTGGCACTCAGTAGCCAACAATTTGAAGGTACTTACCCAGAGAACTAAGGTACAAAAGTATGCATAGCCATTCAGCCAGTGGTCGGACAGCATCGGGACATGGTGGGTGGGAATCCGCCGGTCGAGCGGAATCGAATGGTATAGATTTCGAAGCGTCCGCCTGGCTATAGAAATCAGCAGGATGAAAAAGGCAGATATCTCAGGGGGCAGATGTCCGTCAGAGTCGGGAACAGTGTCATTGGAGTCCGCTCGGCCAGAGGGATCGCATGGTATAGGTCACGAAGCCTCTGCATAGCTATAGAGGTCAGCAGGATAAAAAAGGCAGATATCTCAAGAGGCAGATGTCGGCCAGAGTCGGGAAGGGTCTCCTTGGAGTCCGCTCAGTGAGGGGAATCGAATGGTATAGGTCTCAAAGCATCCGCATGCATCAGCAAAAAAAAAAGGTTACACCTGGACGCACCCCGTGCTCCCTGTGCTTCCGGCGGTGCAGGCGCATAGAATGTAAACTCGCGTTCTGGGTGTGCGGTCTTTTATTGGGTGCTGGTGGACAGGGGTCCATACCGCGCGGACGCACCAGACGCAACCAAGGACTCAGAAGGTACCCGACGCAGAAAGGTTCTCCAGACGCAAAAAGGTTCTCCAGACGCAACCCGATAGGATAGTAGAATAGGGGAGGTACTCATGTGTAACTGGCTATCATCGGATACCTCCTAAGTCAACAACTCTACCTTCGAGGACTTTGAATGAGTTAGTGAAAACTGTGGAGAATATCCAAATTGTCGGGAAAGATCCATCCACTATTACTCATGTTTACTTATTTGAGTTATTTAGATACTAAGATAGGAATATATTTATTAAAGCTAGTCTAGAAAACAGGAGCACTTAGTAGCTAACAATTTGAAAGTACTTGCCCGGAGAACTAAAGTACAAAGGTTTGGATAACATTTCAACCAGCGGTCGGACAGCGTCGGGACAGGGTGCGTTGGAATCCGCCGGTCGAGGGGAATCGAATGGTATAGGTCTTGAAGCGTCCGCATGGCTATAGAGGTCAGCCGGATGAAAAAGGCAGATACCTCAGCGGGCAGATGTCCGCCAGAGGCGGGAAGGGTCTCATTGGAGTACGCTCGCCGAGGGGAATCGAATGGTATAGGTCTCGAAGTGTCCGCATGCCTGTAGCACCCAGTAGCCGACAATTTGAAAGTACTTGCCCGGGGAACTCAAGTACAAAGGTTTGGATAACATTTCAACCAGCGGTCGGACAGCATCGGGACAGCGTGCGTTGGAATCCGCTCGCCGAGGGGAATCGAATGGTATAGGCCTCAAAGCGTCCCCATGCCTGTAGCACCCAGTAGCCGACAATTTGAAAGTACTTGCCCGGGGAACTCAAGTACAAAGGTTTGGATAACATTTCAACCGTCGGTCGGACAGCGTCGGGACAGGGTGCGTTGGAATCCGCCGGTCGAGGGGAATCGAATGGTATAGGTTTCGAAGTGTCCGCATGCCTATAGAGGTCAGCAGGATGAAAAAGGCAGATATCTCAGGGGGCAGATGTCCGCCAGAGTCGGGAAGGGTCTCATTGGAGTCCGCTCGCCGAGGGGAACCGAATGGTGTATGTTTCGAAGCGTCCGCATTCCTGTAGCACCCAGCAGCCGACAATTTGAAAGTACTTGCCCGGGGAACTCAAGTACAAAGGTTTGGATAACATATCAACCAGCGGTCGGACAGCGTCGGGACAGGGTGCATTGGAATCCGCCGGTCGAGGGGAATCGAATGGTATAGCTCTCGAAGCGTCCGCATGGCTATAGAGGTCAGCAGGATGAAAAAGGCAGATACCTCAGCAGGCAGATGTCCGCCAGAGTCGGGAATGGTCTCATTGCAGTCCGCTCGCCGAGGGGAATCGAATGGTATAGGTCTCTAAGTGTCCGCATTCCTGTAGCACCCAGCAGCCAACAATTTGAAAGTCCTTGCCCGGGGAACTCATGTCCAAATGTTTGGATAATGCTTCAACCACCGGTCGGACAGCATCAGGACAGGGTGCGTTGGAATCCCCCAGTCGAGGGGAATCGAATGGTATAGGTTTCGAAGCGTCCGCATGGCTATAGAGGTCAGCAGGATGAAAAAGGCAGATATCTCAGGGGGCAAATGTCCGCCAGAGTCGGGAAGGGTCTCATTGGAGTCCGCTCGCCAAGAGGAATCGAATGGTATAGGTTTCGAAGCGCCCGCATGGCTATCGGGGTCAGCAGGAAGAAAAAGGCAGAAACCTCACGGGGCACTGGCCGATGTCCGCTAGAGTCTGGCTGGGCCCCATTGCAATCCGCTAGAGTCAGGAAGAGCCTCATTGGAATCTGCTCGCTTAGGAGTAATGACTAGTGTCAACCTGGATGGATGAGCATGCCCCTCTCCGAAGGTTGATAATATTCAATAGTTCAACTCATTCGATCATGAAGCCTAATACAAGGTGGGAAGAACTTAGAGACCTTTTGCGACAGTTGTCAGCCGTGATCAAATAAGTGGTATGTTTTGGGTCGTTACCGGGACAATAGATCGTTAGTCATCCTATATTTCGATCCTTTTTCGCCTGAACAGCCTTTACCTGGTGATAGAGTAGTCTGTTGTAAGTAGAGGCCATCAGGGGCAGGGAGAGTTCCCCAATGCAGAACCCTATGGGTCACTTACCCTGGGTTTCTTCAGGAGATTAGGGAGTGAAATGGACCATCCAGGTGCACTGGGCGGACAGGATGCGGGTTGTATTGCACCCAATGGACTAGGATGCAACCATTGTCCTGGGGCCATCTGAGGGCAGGGTGGGCAGCCAGGATGCTCCAGATGGAGTTCCTGCGTCCGGACGCAATGCCTATCCGTCCAGAGCAAACGCTTTTTTTGCTGATCTAGTTGGGTAACTGGGTCTCATGGTAGTGTAATCATGTTTCCAAGATAGGGTAACCTGACCCCCTTATGCCTTTATTGCCGTCGGGGGTCCGTGCGATCACATATAATGTTGCCCCAGAGACCCGTGCAATGTTTACTCTGTGTCTTTAACTTTACGCCAACATGTTCTCCAAAGGTTACCCTGTCCAACCCTATGTTATCAAGTCACTTTGTAGACCCTTGTACCAACTTATGCCTACCGGTAGTATACTAAGTATACTGGTCCAGCCTCAATCTGGTTACCTCTAGGTATACCATATGAGCTTGAGTCTAGTCTACTGTAGCTACCTATCTGTAGGGTTATTACACTGTAACCTCTTGCGACATCAACCAATTTCACCTGGAATACTTGTATAAGCTCATCAAAGGTCCCCTCCTATATAACTTGCGAACAGCATCCTGCCGATCAGACAGCCACAACATATATGGTTTTATGAGACAGGTTCCAATGATAGTATCTTTTGCTATTAAGAGGCAACTATGACACTATCTGGTGTTGTCGCACTATCCCAATACCCAGGTCAGATGGGGGTGTTAGCTACACAGGATGAAGGTAGGGTAACCCCAGGGTATACAAAACTAGGTGGAAAAGCTATGCTTTTTCCATATGCCTAACAGTATTACGCAATTTAGCATTCAGTTATCAACTCATATGGCCAATGTCAGCTCTGTACAGCCTTAATAAATTATAAATACTAGTCTTATTGTATCCTCTATTTCTATATACTCTTCTTACCTTTACCCAGCTACCTACAGCTACCTAAAATCACAGTAATGTAGAGCAACACACTAAAATCAACTTACTCAAATCTAGAAACATATTGTTCCTCTTTCATTTACTTCTGAGGTTATGCACTGGCCTTGGTTACCCTACTTGTCCCAATACTTCACCCCTATCTCAAGTACCACTCATTTTCATCCCCTACCCCTCCTCTACCACCCCTCTCATTCATACCATAATTTTATCAGATAATTTTAAAAGTATTGAATAGCTAAAAAAAACATTAATTAAAAACTTCTCAACTCATTTCTTTTTTTTTTCTAGCTACGCTAAATAATTGTATTATGATCATTTATTTATCTCTTGTTGCTACCTTTCATCCTTGCTGATCTGAACCCCTTTCTGACTCCTGCTGGCTTCTATCCCTTCCCTCTACAGCTCAGCTTACTCTGCTGTTCTAACAGTGCCTCTGATTAAACTGAACCTGAAACCTAAATAACTCTATTTCCATTGAGAGTTGCAATAATTTCATAATAATAAGATGATATTCTATATTTAACCAGCTACCAACATCTTACACTATCTTAACCTAGAACTAGCTTATCCGATCATCATAAGATCATCTGAAAAAATTGTGGTATTAGAGGGACCAGGGGTACGGGAGGGATAACGCCTGAGAGTGGGTGGTATGGGAGACCTTTATCGCAAAATTAATCCCCAATTAATAAGCCAAATGAATGTGGCTGTGGTCAGGCCTAACGAGTACCTCACCACAGACGACATTCTTGAGCAGGGGAAATTTATCCACTTTGGCTCCTGCACTACCGAAGAGTACTCGAGTATAATACGGTACTCGAGTACATTACTGGCATCGTATTACAGTAACGATATCTGGGAGAACGGAGAAGCCGCATTACCATAAGATGACCACAGCTTCTACGGCACTTTCCATACCTTCGACACGGAAAGAAAAAAACATTATTACCGTACAAGTGCGGACGCCCCTTGCTCACACCTGTGCTCTGCCACGCACTGGTGCGTGGAAGTATCGGCATCGTGCTACGGTATACTAACACTTTTAGATTATTATTCATCATTCGTTGCCGTTGACTTCTTTGAACAAGCATCGAGAACGAGACAGTCAAAGTGGGTGTCAGTAATGAAAAAAGAAAAGGAAAGGCCTTTTCTTTGACCATTAATTTTTATTTCTTATTCAGCCCTGCTAAAAGCGTACCGGTAGTGTAGGGTATGATGGGTTAGTTTTCGCATGTCTGTGAGTGAAGTGGACCTTCCGCCAAGCTTTGCAATCTCCGCTTGATCCTGGCCAACCTTGTGGTTTGACCGGTTTAGGGTCTTCCAAGAGATCCATGTGCCTGCAGATAACTTCCCCCTTTCACATTTTTCGCTTTATTATCGATTTCGGAAGGGTCGTCGGTTTGTCCCTCGACGCCCCGGTAGGCGTTCGGATTGGCTCTCTCACTGCGAGAGGTAGAGTTTATGGCTAAAAGTAGCAAAGTGGGTTGTGGGGAATTGTGTTCGAGGTAGAGAAGAAAAAATCCTTTGAGAGATCCCGGCACTGGCGATTTTTTCGAAATCGATAATCTTGGGAAGCTGCGATGGGTTTGCAGCGAGATGGAGACTCCGGTCCCTCTTTCCCTTTCTTTTTTCGTTCTTTCACTGTCTCGATTTCGTTATCGATGGGGGGAAAGGAATGGAGAAGGAGGATCTCTTGAGGCGGTGCAATAGCGCTAGCGCCTCTCGAAAGGATGCTTGCCTGAACCGGGTTGCGCGTTTCCATTTGTTGAACCTGACCTCAGCGGCGATGGTAAAGTTTGGGATACGGTAGGGTGAGGGAGATGGTGGTGCATTTGGGGAATATTGGACGAAACACCGGTAGAGGGTCAGATTCCGATGAATCGTACAGTACATAAGATCTGTTTATTCTCGGGTCCGTGATGAGTGAGGGTCTCTGAGTGGTGTTGTAATACTTGGGATTTGGGGCTCCTACCGGTAGTCCTTTTAGTTCGGTGTTCTGGACGTTGCCGCGCTCTGTACCTCGCTGCTACATACCCGAACTTGTGCTCCCAGGGGCTTTCCAACTTGTGTACGGCCCGATGCTGGGCAGTCCCTGAATCGCTGCTTCTGAGCTCCTGCTTCAACAAGAGTGTTGGTGTTGATGGCACAAGTACGAATCCCAGCAAAACAGCCTCTCGTCACGTACGATATTCCTGGTCGGATACTCGTGGATTAATGTTGAATTTATGTTGCTGTTATTCCACTGTGAACGTCTTTTCCCACTTTTCCCCTTCTTACCCCTTCTTTCCTTCATTCCTGTTCTTTCCTGCCCTATTTCCGGGATAAGTTACATGCACTTCGGCACACGCATTCAGTGAATGTACAAGTATTCGTACCGTGCCCAAGTCCTTACCGTCCACCGTGCTCTACATTACTTAGAGAGAGTATGTACCATTCCCTCCGGACCCAAGAAGAACCCTCGCTCTCTCAAATTTCCTTAGCAGCTGACGGGTTGTCTCATCTCCAGTCTAGCCACAGCGAGACGAGAAACGGGCACACACCTTTCCGCTCCCTTCCTCTCATCCCACCCCCTTCTCTTCTGCTTTCATCTGCCTTCTCCCTCCTCCCTCCCCTTCACTCTCTTGCCGCCAACTTGGGTTCTTAGCCAGAGGCTCTTCAAATTCATCTTCGCTGCTTTTCGGTCAGCGAGCCTCTATCAGTCATTCCTTAACCCTCACTTCGGGCGCAGATCCCCTATCCTGCCTCACCATAGTCATTCATTCATTCATTCATTCATTGCCGACGAAACCACCGTCCATTCACTCATTAATTCGTTCCTTGCACCTTTTGCCTGTCACGCGTTCTTTTCAATTCTTGACATCTCTCTAAGCTTTCAGTCACTCGGTGAAAAAGAAAAGGAAAAAAAAGCAGAAAAAGAGGGATTGTCTGTCATTGTTCTTCCGAATTCAGTACATACTTGCAACAATAGTACATAGCAGGCTCGATTGCGATTCATCCGACATCCTGCATTGTGGCCGTGTTTTTGCTGTTCGAAGGAAATTGGTTTGTTTCCAGTGACTTGGAAGGTTGGTATCAATGACTCTGGGGGAATGTTTGTTGCAACAGCGGGAAATGGGGGACTCTCGATATTGATTTTTTAAAAGGTTAGGTTATGAGTTGCTAACTTGACTTGTACTATAGTTTAATTATGCATCCTGGTAGGCATCACGTTCATATGCGTCGGTCGGCGGCCGCCATGCCTGTGCCGGTACCATTTGGGGAGGCTCCTACGATAGCCCTCCAGGGACGCGCTGATACCACCAGTGACGCTTCTGAATCCACTTCGACATGTAAAGCTGGCGATACTTCATCTAGATGCGAGAAGCCTGCTGGTGCCACCAATTCGGCATTGCCAATTGTTTTGGGGTCGATGTAGGTTTTGCCATTTTTGAAATGTTGGTAAAAGTTCTAATAATTGAATCAGGGTTCCTATCTTTATTGCCGTACTGGTGTTGGTGTGGTTGCATCGAAGACATACTCAAAAACTCAAGAGAGAAGATGCTATGGACAAGACGAAGAGCATGGATTTTGGATTGGGTATTGGGCCCGCAAGTAAATATTCTGCCAATGGGACTACCCCTGGAGGAGAAAAATCTAGTGGAAACGGGCGCCGCCAACTCTCCATGGATATTGGTGTTAATTCACCTTATCTGCTCCCAGCAGGAATCCACGGTTCGAAAGATAGTTTGCATTCGCTGGCTAGAAGTGCTGATGATCGTTATGGACGCCCGGTGACTGCCGATTCGAGATGTAGCCCGAGCTCTCCCCTCGCGCATGGCTCCTCGCCCTGGTCAGATCCAAATTCACGTCATATAAATCATAATAACAAGAGTAACAACAACCGCGATCGCGATTCTTCCCTCTATGCGCCCTCAACCGGACACGATGACAGCCCGGATGGTTCTCAGATGAGCATGACGACCGAATTGCTCAGTGGAGCCCAACGAATGCCCACCTCGACCCCACCAAGATCTGCTTCTCTTCCAAAGAACCCCTCATCACGTGTCCCCGTTATCAGTGTTCCGACTCCAGCTGTCATTAGGTCGCCTCCCCACGGTTCTTCAGTCAACAGTTCCCGTGATGAACGAGATTCCTACATGAGCGATGATGACCTCCGTCGTAGCCACATGCACCTGGCAAAGCAAATTGATAATGTTCAGCAACCCGCAGCTGTTAAGGCTCCTAGTGGACACCCACCAGCTCTTCAGGTTAGACAGGCGTCTTCCGATCCCTCAGCGCTTCCACAATTTGATATCACTTTGAGTCCATCGCCTGATCTGGGAGAACCTGTTGGAGTAGCTTCAGATTGGCAGACTGAACAAAGGCCCCGACCTGTTTCTGATGATCAAAGCGATTATGGGGATGGTATCCAATTTAGGCTCTCCACTGCCTCGGCTGGTAGTGACCACGCCCCAGCCGCTGCTACTCCCGCCTCCGGACCTGAACCTCGCAAGAGTTTAGCCCCTGGTGCCTTTGACAACAGGAGACTTTCCATGGGATTTCGTCCTCTTCCTCCAGATGGCAACCCAGATGATACTGCCGAAGAGAGAGCCATGAGAATCAGATCCTTCTACAAGGAATACTTTGAAGAATCTGCTCCTGCGCCACCAATGCCCAATTTTCCCGCGCCCGAAGATTACCAAGGCTATGGGCAAGACTACTATGACGATTCAGCTCCGGTTTATGACCATGATACCGGCCGCTACCAGATTCCCGGCGCCAAACCTTTCGCTGAACTACCCACTCGCCGTGCTATGACTCCTCCTCCTCGTATGCCTCCTCGTTTTAACCCCGGTCCTCAGTCAAGAGCTGGATCGGCTGCAGGTGGACGTTTTATGCCCCCTGGTCCGCGATCTTTCTCTTCGGCCAGTGGTTTTATTCCCGGTGGACGCCCGCCACCGCAGAGAAGGCCAATGGTCCCACCCCAACCATTGAACATTCTCCCAACGCCTCATTTACTGAAAGAGGATGCCTTTGCTTCACCAATCATGTTTGCACCTCCATCTAGAGTTCCCGGGTCTGACAGCGGAGGTATGCGTGGCGGTCAGCGTCCATATTCTCCCTCAGTTTCTCCCCACGTGCCCCTTGCGTCCGCCTTTGACGAACTCGCGGTACTCCCAACACCTCATATGTTGAGAAACTCTTCAACCTTCACAGCGCTCGACTTTGCTCCGCCGAGAAAGTTCAGGGAGGACGGTAGCATGGGTAGTGATTCTGGTAGCATCAGAAGCAATAGGAGTGGCGTTTCGGCTCTGCAAGTACAGAATATCAGGAACGGAGCCTACCGTGTATCACGCCTTCCCCAGGATGTAGTGCCTGTGAAAGATGATATGACATCGAATCTCAAGCCAACATGGGTTATGCGACCCTAGCCGTCTTCTCTTTAATATTTCATCCAACAATTCTCTCTTGTTCTGGTGTAAGGTACGGTTTCTTTTCTGCAGCGTTTTCGGCGATGACGACTTCCAAAACCGAAGGAACGCAGGACGACCGACGGAAATATCTCCTTGGTTCCTATTTCTCTTACGACGTTTGGGGTTTTTTGGCGGATCGAGCACAAAGTCCGATATAAGTTTCAAGTGCAACAAATTCAGCAAGTTACGATGGGTGTCATGAAGGCAGAGTCTTTCTATGACTTGTATAGATCTGAAAGCTTGTTTTTTTTTCTTTCTTAGGAGGGTTGATTCCGATTGCCGGGCATGCTAGCTCAAGAAGGTTTGGGACAATCGGTATTTCAGGTACCGATTTTGAGAGCACTCATTTGCTCATTGCTTTGGCAACTACTTGTAATACTTGAATGTTGTGTCTGGGACGGAGCCCTCAGATATTTCTTTTCTTTTCTCCATAACAAGGATTCTCTGGGACCGCTTCGTTAGTGTGGTTTAGCGAGGGTGGATGGATTAATTGGTCCGGCTAATGTGAACAAATTCCTTTCTCACCACCACCATCACCCTCATATCCTGGAGGTCACTGTTGTGTATTATTGGGGATATATAATTCCTTCTTTACGGAACCGGGCTGTCAACATTGGCTTTAGTAATCGATATCCTCTTTTCTTCATCTCCTATTTTTTGTTTTTTTTACCTTGCTAAAATACATTGTATTCCCCTCTCTCACCTTCACCTATCTCCCTTTCTATATAATGCCCCGTACTAATGAATTCCCTAGCGTTCTTACAATATATCCCTCCCTCGACCTGCACTTCCCTTCCCCTCTTTAGGTGTAACGTACTTGTAACTAGGTAGTCGTAGTTGTATTTTTATTATTTTTATTTTATATCATACTTCTTCATTTTTCTCTGCTCGGGTGTCTCTCTTTTGCCTGTCTCCCTCTCTGTGTTGTAAACTTATTTATGTTTTTCCTTCTCAGGTGGGCTGGTAGACGTGAATAGATTTGGCTGTTGTCACATTGTTCTTGCGTGCTGTTAGGACAGTGGTGGTGGTGGTGGTGCTTGACCTGGATGGAACGGGGTAGGTGGTTTGCGTAGTCTAACCTAGCGGTGCTCCCCCCCTTTTTAGGGCTTGTTTTGGTTTAATAGCACGTATGGTAGTGTGATACAATAGCACTGCATACCGTTGTAGAGTGAATTGCGGCGTGCTGTGCGACGCTGGATATGGTGCGTTGATTGATGGTGGGGATGTGAGCAGCGCGGGTAAGTTAACTAAAGTTGAATAGGCAGTGCGATACCTCCTACTGGCACTATGCCGTTCCGCTATGCCGTTCCGTGTTGTGTGTGGGGTTCACGTAATACCGGTAACCATCCCATCACTCTCACACGCTACCACGCCATAGGGATAGACAAGGCAAGTCTAACGTAGATGTAGATCGTGAGAATCGCAGTCACAGCGTATGCCGCGAACTTGCCGAAGCATCGCTGTATTGTACTATACCGTACCGCACCGGGCTGGTAAGGCTTTCACTCTTCCGCAGCACGTGGTGGTAACCAGTAAATACCCTCCTCCGCATGTGAATTGTGCATGCAGATGGGGGAGCACTATAGGCTATGGTACGGCATGATCAACGCCCACCGTGCCCAGGATGAGGTAGGAGCTTGAGCAGTTTTTGAGGGAGCCCGGTTTGATGAGGCGTGTTGTGGAAGGTGGGTGGAAAAGTTTTTCTTTCTTTTTTGACCTAGGCGGGCGGCTGGTCGAGTGAGGGTGGGTGACTGGGGAGTGTAAACTGGTAGCTTGTGGGTAAGTACTGCTACCGCCTTATAAGGGGGAGAGAGAGAGATGTTAACCGTAGGGGCATGGGAGCGAGGTGGGAGGGGGCACGCTATCGTAGTGGATATGGGGTGGAGGCGATATTTGACCCGGTTTCGTAAGGGATGGTATTGGTTGAGCGGGTGGAGGTGATGAAATAGCATGAGTTCGCAAAGCCTTGTTTCTGTCCGATTTTGGTGGTGTTTACGGTTTAAGGTTATGGCTGTTTATTGACTCGTTCTGGCTATGGCGTTTGAGTAGGATTCGGGGGGAGGGGGATGAGTGACGGCGGTGGTAAAGATGATCGATGATGCGGTCATTGTGATACTTCTTGAATTGTAGTTTTCTAGCACCCCGTCGTGGGCTCTGGTGCTGCTCTTCTTTGCCAAGGACAGGCGAGGGTCGCGAGATTCTCGAGTTGCGAGAGTGGCGGCGCTCTTGGCCACACGGCATGAATTTTCCCATGGTCAACCTCGCTTTTAAATTTTCTTTGATACTTTTCTTGTTTACTCTTAGTATTGAAGTTTCTCTTTTGGGCCAAGCCTTGACTTAAGTGCAAGCATGTACTGTACCCGCTCCCACGCTACGACTCTCGCAACTCGAGAATCTCGCGACTCTTTGGGAGACTGTGCTAAGGCTTCATACTGCACACATCGGCCACTTACAGAGGTGCCCCTATGCATGACCTTACACATGCCCCGAATGCCTCGACGGATCCCCACTCATCACATCCACACAACTCATAAAGAAGATACGTCCGCGCCCCCATTCCAAAATTCCCCACATACATGATATCTCATACGACATAATCTACTATGTTGGCGTAGTCGACCTCGAGTGCTTTGTACCCCGGACCGATTAAACCCTAGACACAAGCTTCACCCGCGACTCTGCTCCTAACGAACTAAACTAACAATCGAGACATTTACGGGTGGTGCTCATGCTAAATCCATACACACACCATCCTATCCGAATACAGGGTCCAGAACAAACGCTTTGTGGTTTCGGGGTCCTGGTGAGGCCAGGTGCTGGGGTGGTATCGGTTGGCTTTGGTTTGTTTGGTCTATAGCTGGGGGGGAGATTCGCTCAGTTTGATTCAGCTATTCCGCCGGTGATAAGGGAGGCTGTGCTGGAAGGTACAAGTATCACTTGTGGCGCCCAGTGTTGTATGTCTTGTTCGAAGAGTGTTTGAAGTTTGAAGGTTTCTTTGAGGTTTCGGAATGGTTGCGGTTGTGCGACTTTGGCGCTCTGCCTATACTCGAGTACTGCACTTGGACCCTGGTGATTGAATTCCTTGGTAGGGATTGTATCGGGCACCTACCGCATTGAATCCCCGACTGCGAGAGCACACGCAGGGAGGGAGGGAGGGAGGGAGGGAAGAGAGTACGGGAACATCACAGGTGATGGTTTAAATACTGTGCTACAAAGATCTTTCCATTCGTCCCATAACTCTGGAGTTAAGTTATTGGAGTGAGACAATTTACTCGTAGTTCACCCAGCCAATCCTCGCCGGCTCGCGATCCTGCGCCGAGCCGTTAAACTCTTTCCAGAAAGAGAGCAGCAGTGGGTGGAAGCACACCCCTTGGTGGAGATCTACAACCGTTACCCGGGCGGCTGCTCGGTAATAAGCATGCGGCAATGAGCTAAAAGTTGACAAACCGACCAACTAACCAGGGCTTAAATTTACAAGCTGAACAAATTTCCCTTCGCTGCTCCATATACTGGCACTTGGACGCGCGCTCAGGTAAATTTATGATAGGAGTTGCGGATGAGGTAACTTGTTTGACAGAGTAATCTACGACATCATTACTCCTGCCCAATGCTCTGCCTCGGGTGGGGAAAACAAAGTACTGCTGTGATAGGGCGCCGATTCTGGAATTTCGCTCGGATGTAAGTGTTTCCTACGGGAAGTCACCGGCACAGGTGAAAGAATACCAAGTGATTTCGGGTGGATATCTGTGGCGATGAGAAATTGATGGGGGGGGGGGGGGGGGGTTTTT
>Ga0307509_10003772_pt1 | contig 22553 bp, 10 predicted proteins | sample 10_EM_MG_FD_202245 | JGI IMG/M metagenome (GOLD analysis project Ga0307509, IMG submission 202245) | Populus trichocarpa ectomycorrhiza microbial communities from riparian zone in the Pacific Northwest, United States - 10_EM | ecosystem: Host-associated > Plants > Roots > Unclassified | place... | reverse complement strand
AGGGGGTGGACTGCTGTGTTCTTTCGTCGTGCAAACATGTTTTCCATTCAAGCTGTTTAAAGCAATGGCTGGAACTGAATCTGACCTGCCCTCTTTGTAGAAGTTATGCATATGATGACATGCTTCTTTGTTAGGTCTTCATCATGTGTTCGTATTTTCTTTGTTTTTGGAAGGATTAGAGTTCCTTTTTTTTTTTTTTTGGAATATTAGCTTTTAAAATTAATAGGAAGCAAGATCGTTTTCTTTTCCTTTTTTCTTTGGTTAGTTGACTCGAGCTTCTTATGTTAAAAGTAGCTGTTCAAAAGGAGAAAGAGTTGGAAATTAGTACAAGTGAAAAACATCCATGGGAATCATGCTCAGAAGAATTTGAAATAGCAAAGAAACTAAAATAATACTTGATAGAAACCTCTTGCTCATACAATCTACAATTAAAAATGAGATTTGATCCTGAAGAATTAAAAAAAAAATTATAAGAATGTAACACAATAAAAACTTGTTTCAAGACACCACATAATTATAATAAAATTGAATGAAATCACGAAGTTAATTAATCTTTTATAAGTTAAATTCAGTTCGTTCAAGAACAAAAAAATATAAGAATTCCTCTCACATGTTAAACTGAAAAAGTTTAGAAGTATTATTCATCAAAGATTCTAAAATTTAAGCTTTACACATGTTTAAATAATTCTGAGAAATTAACCCTAATAGATCTATTCTTGTGAGCTAGATTGACACATCTACAAAAACTGATCCAAAAACTTTACTAATAAACCCAAACCTTGATCTAAATAAGCCTTGGATTTTAGCTGAAAACCAAAATATTAATTAATCTCAAACATAGAAATAATAATGAAAACAACAAATCTTAACATTAGTTTGTTGACATAGTATAAAATAGAAGAAAAACAAGATAAAATATCTTAATTTCCTAACTTATAAGTTAGGAAGATAAAATGTTTTGGCCAAAATCCACCTTTCTAAATCTAGGATTGCTTAGCCAACTTTAGCATTAAATAATCATTCCAAGTCTAGGATTCGGATCTGATAGCCCTTTTAGTTTCCTTGCATGACTAGGAAAATTCTTCATTTGTTGCAAAATATTATCCTAAATAATAAGGACAATAATGAATGAATTTTTCAATCAAATTTTTAAAAAATATTTTGTTGATCCTTGTAAAAAAAAGATCTCAACATCTTAATTAGCTCAAGACAACTTTAAACCCCACGTGATCCAAACTCATACTCATTAATATAACTCAAATCAGACCTGATACAAACTCCCAGCAAGCCTATTTTGCTGCTTAAATCAGACTCATACATGAGCTAATCTGATATGACTGAATAAATAATATAAGAGATTGAACCAAACTCATCATCATACACAAATCAAGGCCGGCTAAAACTATTTCATTTTAAAAACTCATCATAAACTCATCATGGCTAAATAGAACATAAATTAAATTCTAATGAGAAACAATATCTTGGTGGAATGACCTTACCATTAAACCCAACTACAAAATCAAATGCACTTCATAAAAAATCCATGGATAAACCATATCAACAGTACAACAAGCTAGATTGGATTTAGTAGTACTGTTGCTCAATGAATCCTATTTTAAATGATATAAGATTTTAATGGCAAAGAAGCTAGCCAAAAAGACTTCGGCATTATCTTTATGCCCATCGTTGGGATTGGAAAAGGGGAGAGAAGAAAAACTGGAGCCCTACAATGGATGAAGGGGCATTACTAGGCTCAAATTCAGAATGACCTGATCATGGGGAAGAATCTGCTTTCCAACCCAACACTTGCTAAAGCGACGGTAATTTCTGAAATAGATTCCCAAGTTCAATTCCCTAACAAAAAGAAGAAAGAAAAATTTATCAAGATTCAGACTCATCTTTTCTCGCCAAAAAAGATCAGTTCCCTGTTAGCTGTTTTCTTTTTTTCATTTCTCCGCTTTGCTTCTTCTCGTGTCCTTCCAAGAACATCGTCTCCTTTGAGAACCAGCACCATGAAAGAATACCAGCAGGGTTCAGCTAGTGATCGAGAAACTCAAAGGCAAAGTAGATTAGATTTGCACAATCAAAACCTGACTACAAAAGCTAGAGTTGCAGAATAGCTATAGCAGCCATATTAGAGATTGACTTGATCGGAAATCCTCCCAAAAATTCCTGACTAATTGTAGCTCAAAAAGCACTCACCAACGTCGGCTAGAATGGGTCCTCTAATGCTGGTGATTACTCTTCTATATTTTGCTGGCAGCAATTATTCTTAGTGCTTCCAACCTTGCAGGTTACCAAGGAGGGCAAATCTATCAGTATATCCTCCTTCTCAAACAATAAGAGTAGGATTTCTGAACCATATTATTCAAAATCATGCCTCGGTACAACTAGAATTCTTTCTGAGGTCGGAAACTACGTAAGCCAGTATCAACTAGAATTCTAATTATAAAGCTCTGATTTTTCTCTACAAATTTATACTTGGGCATCCCGAATGAAAAATAAAAAAAAGACCCTGGTTTGAATCAAGGATGGAAGGAACCCCTGCCCGAAGCTCATGGGCCTCCCAATGAAACAAACAAAATATATTGTACAGTAATCTGTTTATTAGGTCTGTCTTGAACAAAAAAAAATTAAAAAATCTTACACTGGCAACTTTTTGTTTGAATATATAGCTGGTTAACTACTCCCTCTTTTTCTTGTGTGGAAACGTTGAATGCCGATCAGAGTTTAATCGACCAAGGGATTGTGAGGCAAGGCTTTGGCAAGGTGACACTTACATTCAATGGCGGGGAGAGATTTTATATGCACTGCAAGTGAAAGACAAGTCTTCTGTGGTTTAGACATTTGTGGAACTCAATGTTGAAAACCTGTGTCTGTCGTGTTACCGGCTCATAAGATTTGCCTCCCGTTGACAATCGAAACAGAGTCATTTAGATTGGCCATCCTAAAACAAGCATCAAATAACACAAGTTATCTGGAAAATATATCAAGTTTAGAGATCTAATAAACAGGCTGACTATACTTGTTTCTGATGAAATTTAGCTTCATGTTGAAAGATTTTAGTAGTTAGGACCTTTTCAAAGAGAGAATTAGTTCTAAGGAAGAAGTAATTAGGAGGTTTGCTATGGTTTATGAATGGAAGGAAAAAGTAGACAACTGTGATATAGAAATCCAAGTCATTAATTTGAAATAACATAGAAATATTAAAGATGGTTCACTGAAATAAAAGTGAATACAGAACACTGGGACTGCATACCCTCAGTCAACTTTAGTCACAAGTGCGCTAGCTTCTACTCAACTATGATTGTGAACTCATCCCTCTCTTGTTTGGCTTGTCAGATAGAACCCTTGAACATTCATCAATAGTCAAGACATCGATCAAGGAAGGAAGGATTGGAGTATGAATAAGTAAATGTTAAAAAGATGCAGGAGGGCTCTCTTTTCTCCCTCGTCCTTGGATTATACAAAACTAGAGAGCAAGTGTGGTTCTCATCTCCTCCCCACAATAATAATTGGTATGAATTATGAATCCGATGGCTCATTTACCACGTATCCTCCATGACTGCTTGACTCCATATTCTTATATTAACCATATATCCAATTGACCAACATCTGTATTATGATACAAACAAGAAAATTCAGTGACACCAATAATGATGTAGCACTAATCTCCATGTCTACGCTAGTTTCATATGATTCTTTGATTTGTAGATTCTATGTCAACTTGTAGCAGTGTGAGCTCCTGCTCAACCCTTCCTTTTATCTATGAATCATTCTAAAAAATCCCTGACTACACAATTACGACTAATCTGATTTTCAGATTAGTTGATTTCAAGATGAAATCCAAAGAAATGTATGCAACCCCTTCCTCCCAAGTATCAGCATGTATTGAAGACATGTATTTGTAGAGCAGATTTCAAATATAGTTAGGGTGGAGAGAATTTGTCTTTGTTCCACAGCAGTGATACTTTAATAAATTGCTTCTTTTGTCGCTGTAATTTTTGCTATTTTTCCAAGATTCAGCTTCATTTGCACAGGTATCTTCTGTGAATTGCGAGCATATGATATTCATAAGAACCTTCTTTTGTAGTTCCAGACGCTTGGTTCTCTCTAAGCATTAATAGTTAACACCACTTTTTAGAAGTGTTTTCCTCTGTTTTCACATTTTATTTCTACACAAGAAAGGAGTGGAAAAATTACTGAACTTTTGGCTTTTGGATGTAATATGAAAGAAAACCGAAGCTGCACCTCCTCATTTTTGGCTTGAATCTTTGCAGGCGATGGGGTGCATCCTAGTCAGAACTTTGTTTTGTCTCTTAGAAAATTCTGCTCTACACAGGAAAAAGACTTGGGGATCGAAAAAAAGGATGTAGTAGCTCTCTGTATCAAAGTTCGATGCAGTTTTGTTATCTGTCAACTTCAGTTTGGTAGTCCATTTCCTGGAACTTGGTTTCAATGATCCATACAACTTCACGCAATTGAATGGTTAGAAAGTATTGGATCTAACGGAAGGTTTTTGCACATTGTCATAATTATATTTAGGTTTCAGGGCACAGTTTTCACATTTGTTGCAAGACTTGAGGGAATCTATTTTCTTAAAAAAAAAAAGGCCAAGCACGCCGGTATAGCATTGATTACTTCTCGAATTATTATATAAAAACCTAACGTGTAAAATTTATAAAAACTAAAAAAACATTATCCTTCTAATTTCTTTAATTAAATAGATGATATCTCATTTGCCCGGGTTGAGTTGAAAAGTTAGGTTTTTGAATAAAAAATCTATTTTGAAATTCACCTATTTTTAACCCCTTGGTATGATAGAATTGGTCAGAAAAAAAAAAAAAGGCTAATTCAAAAAGCTTTTTAAGCTTGGATCTACTTTTTCCGGTAAGAAAAAAATTTCAAAACAATCCAGGCAAATAATACATCATCTGTTTAATTAAAGAAATTAGAAGGGCAATGTTTGTTTTTTAAAAAAACCAAGCAGGCCGGTCTAGCATTGATTACCTTTTGAATTATTATATAAAAATCTAATATGTAAAATTTATATAAAAAAAAAAAAGAGTTTTGATTAAAGAGATATTTTTTTCCACCTTGATTTAAATGATTGTGATTTTTATGAAAATTTATTTTAATAGACTTTATTTTTTTATTCAAAAAGCAATAGGCTAATAAAAAAGATATGTTCATGTAAATAAGAAAATGAAAAAACTAGTGCATATCTATGAAAGAAGGCATTTTAGGGGAAAAAACAGAAGAAGAATTTGAGTAGGTTTACTGTTATTTCTACGTGGCTGTTAATAATTTTTGGCTTCATATATTAAAAGATTTTAGTGGTTTGGTCTTTTCCAACGAAACTATTTTTTCTTTTTTTGTGTAAAGGAAATAATGAAACAAGCCAAAAAGTAGCACCAGCAGAATCTGCAGACAGTAAAGACGAGAGGCCTGGAGGAAAGAACCACCTAGTCTCCTTATCAGCACTAGAATATCCTGACTTAGCTAGATAATCAGCAGAGCTGTTTACTTCCTGCAACACATGTTGAACACAACAACACCAATCCCACTTCATCGACATTCTAATATCCTCAATAAAAATAAAAGAAGGATAAGCAGATGAAAGGCATCCATTAATTAACTCCAATGCCTCTAGCGAATCAGCTTAAAAAATCACTCTTCAATACCCCTTACTCCAAGCAAGCAATGATCCAAATCTAATAGTATTTAATTCAACAATCACTTTAGAAGACAAGCCAATAAACCTGGAGAAGCCAATGATCCAGTTCCCACTACCATTTCTTAACAAGCCTCAAATTCCTAATCTTCCTGGCTTACCATTGGAACAACCATCAGTTTTGATTTTAATTGTACCTTCAGAAGGCTTGAGCCACTGAACAAGCTTTGATGATCGACTGTATAAACTAGTGTCCAACAAAACTAAATTAGTTAACTAATTTGATACATTAGGGATTGATTCATAATGTTTGTCTGCTCCATAATAAATAGGTATGACGTATTACCATCTGATTTTGATACTAATTGTTCATTCTATAACTGATCCTATACCTTTTCTTGGAAAATTATACTAGAAGATGAAAAATTCTCTCTTGCTATCGGCGGCTAGTGGACAAAGCTTGGCTTCCATTTTATGGATTAGTATTTATACATTTAATCTAGTACCTTGTGTATTCTAAATTTGTCTATGAATAAATATTAGAAAAGGAAAATTATCATGAGAAATCCTCAGTCATTAAATTCAATGCTCTCAATATAAACAACGTTAAAATTTATGTTTATCTACAAAAGATTTGGGCATGAAGAAGTCAGTATTACAGTCTAAAATAATATGATGTATTCTCTTGCCTTTTATGGTCTACAAAAGTTGAAATTAAACTTGAATATCACAGTTGAACTTAATGCAGGATTTTTTTAATGTTATACAAGACCTGCCTATGGCTTCTAAGAAATTTCCAGCTTTATGTGAAAACAAGTGACTACAAATGGCAATGATCTAGAATTGTACCTTGTGCTAAGGCTTACAGATAGTGAATGAGCTCAACTGCGAACTTTCCTTTCTTTGTAGTATTTATTTCTCCTATCTGGACTAGAAGGAATTTCAAGCATTCAGAACGATCATCTACACAAAAATTTGAATACTATTGGACATAAAAGTTCAATAAAACTAACCTTTAGCCTTCCTTTCCCACTTACTGAGACAACATCTCCAGTTTTTAGTGTAGTGTTGTTTTTTGTGATTGTGGTCCAATTCACACGCACATCCTTGCTACTGCAAATCAGTTTCAAGAAAAAGTCCTGTTACTGAAATGGCCCACCTTTAGTTGTGTCATGTTTAACTTATGCCTTTACAGTTTGTAACCTATTTAAGCCGAAATGAATGTAACTAAACAAATTTCCGTAAATGAAAATTGAAACTTCTATCCGAAATTGTCATTCACACCAAGAAGCAAAGGATCATAACTGCCTTGAGTAATGGCATTTCTTAGTTAAGTTTATAGATGCATACAAGCTGTATTAGAGTATGTACATTTATTGCTAAGAGACAGTATCCCTGTCTAAATAAGCAGTAACAGCATAGGCTTTACCACAACATAGAGCAACAGCCAAGCAAAAATGAACATCAACTATTAACGGGAACAGGGTGTACCTAATCAAATCAACTAGTTTTGACCTTGAAATCTTGAATCCTGCACTTGCTAGGGCATCGACTCTTAATGATGCTTCCACTGTTTTAAATGACTTAGTCCTGAAAATAGTGGAAGGAACAGAAACTATTTTACTTGTGCCAAATGAATAAATCACCAAAACCATGCAAAAAAAATACACCACAAAAATAATAACTTGCAAACCTTGGAGGCTCATATTCAAGAGCAAGCAATGGGATTGGTGTACACGAAACTGAAACATCACCAACCTGCAGGAGAATAGCATTAGACACTACAGATAGTAGAACTTACGTACCATCATACTGAAAGCATCAAGAATGTGCCTATCTGAAAATATTTTCTAATCCATTTAGTTTTTGATATCAGATGTGGAATGCCACCTTATTGAGGTATGGAAGATTTTCTTTTCATTTAAGTTTTTCCAATACCAATAGAAGTTATACCATGCATGAATTTCTCCTCATAGATAAATTTGCACTTTCCTCCCCGACAAATATCAAATGAAGAGTGAGGTTGCAATGAAATATAATCATTAAAACCAAGAGAAAGGAACAAAGGGGGAACGAAAAAGGACCAGGAAGTATTTTAGCTAATGTGATCAAATGAAATAGTCTTGCCAATAATTGCAGTAGTGATGTAAGATCCAAGAGAGCGAGATAAAACACATTTTTACAGTAGTCAAAACTTTTTTAGGAGAGTAGCAGCATTCGTAGAAAAAGTATTATTTATCTAAGGAAGCAAAAACTACCTTGTCCAGTGATGACACAATATAGTCTACAAGATCTGGAACAAGTAGGACTTGAGCCCTTTTCCCCCCCTGCACAAAGCAAAGGAAAGGAAATGAAAAGGTTGCACTCCGATCCACAAAGCTTTATACCACTTTTACTTGCCAGCTAAAGACTATTAGCACTACTTATGCACCCATACAAATAAGAGTCTCTCTATTCCACATATTGAAAAATATGTCTCCGGGTGAGAGACACTGCTCAAATCAGTTAGGCTGCAAGCATCCCATTATTTATTAAAGGAATTGGGACTAGGCTAACAAGTCCCCGTTTTTTTTCTTTCATTGTTGTTTCAAATTCTTCTTAACGAGCTCAACTTTTAATGTTTGCTGAATCTAATTTACAACTAGTGCAGTTCGAACTCAAGCATCATTGGGACCTCCAATTTAGAGAACACAAAAACTTATAACAGTGAGCAAGCTGAGCATCTCAAACATTTGATGCCCTCGTGAGCTATGTTCAAGAAATTTTTGAAAGCTCAACTCAAATTCACAAAATAACTTTAACTTGAAACTTTGTGCTTCGGCAACCTCCTGCATCGTTCAAATTTGCTTGCCAGCAGCCAAATTTGATGATGGGGGAATAATTGATAAACTCTCTCAGCATCAAACTCAGACAATTATATATACACGCTAACTGATAGAATAGTAAATCAATCTTCCAATTCACATGCTTGACAAAGAAAATGGATACCAAGAAGCTATGAACAGAAAACTACAACCAACACACAAGCACAGATGACACTATGAACATAGCATTGATATATTGAAAAGAATAATTATTTATGAAACTGTATTGGGGCAACACAAGGACACTACAATATAGTTATGGCATGCACTTAGTCAGACTTCTGTTATCCTTAAAAAAATGGCTTAGACTACGAATTTCCAAAATAAGATGTTTCACTGATAAGGCATGATCTATGAAAATTAAATGTGTCAAAATATATTCTAGCTGTTCTTTAAGTACATGAAGCCACATTGGATGCAATTGAAATTCGTTGGTTATACTGTCCATGCTACTTTTAAAAAAGCATACAACATGAATTTCAAATCCAGATCACAGACCTGCAAATAACATGTAATCTAAAACAACACAATGATGATACCAGCAAGATTATATCCCCAAGCTTGTTCCTGGCAATCCCTGTACCAAGAATTGCACCAAGGAAGTCACCGTGAGAACAGAGTTGAAATCCAAAGTTTCCTGTTATACTGGACAAATGAAATCATTTAAGAAAACATAAATAAATAAATAAAATGAGTAGAGTTTGATAAGGTCAAGTTCTAGCATGACTCACCTCAATGCTGCAACTATATCTGGATCACTTGTCAGTGTTTCTGGATGTCCAACAGAAAGCCGGCAACGCTCAGCCTAAGGGATTTTTTGAAAATATATTACCATGCCAAATAAATTTATGCAGAAACAAAAAGCAAATTGTAAGTCTTAAGTTTGACCTGTGGGTATCCTCCCTGAGCAATAGCCTTAACGTCAGCTAATTTTTCTAGAACCTGCAATGACTCCTTCAATGTTGGTGGGGTGAGAAAATCTGTATGGAGAACTTCTCTTCGTAATGATGCCCTTCTTGCCTGCAAAAGAGTACAATAGGAGAAGTTGAAAAGCCAAGAGAAACAGGAACTTTTTAACAGGCCATAATTTCATTTACATGCACCCAGATTTCTCGAACATTTATGCTTGTACTAGAGCAGAACTTCACAAAATCCAAAAGGCAAATGTAGTTAGGAGAAAAGATTTCAAATAGAAAACTAAAATACCATGTCTAGAATACGCTTCACTTCTTCAATGACACTTTTGTCTTCTACACCCTTAAGTGCAACAACTTCACCCTTCGTAGCTTGAGCCACATGACACATCCCTAAAGCTATTGCATAAAAATTGCAGCACAAACCATAAGCCATCAGATGCATAATCAAACTCTTGTAGTACATAAACTAGCAATCCGTAAATAATTAGAGCTAAAAAAGTAATTCGTAAAGGAGACAATTAATTAGTAGTAATGCTTCATTTGATTCTACCACCTGACTCGATTCTTGAGTTCACAACCCCCCATGTTCCATTACGAAACAAAATTTCCTCTAATTCCTCCCATGGAACCCCAAAACCGGTTTTTGATGAACAATAACGAAAATCAACAAGCCAAACTAAGATTAAAAGCTAACTTTGATCAAGTTTTAACAAGTTCAAGCATCAAGATTAATAATCCTGCTCTTTCTTTTGACAATATATACAAACAAGCACACGAGCAGTTTAGTTCATTTACGCTTGGAATAAAACAAAGGTGCAGTGACCTCGCCATTAACTGCTGCTAACATCAAAAATTGATTAAGAACTTGTAACACGATACTTCATTGGGGCATTTCATCAAACACCGTTAACCCATTTCAACTAAGCTAAAACATTTATCTTCCGTCTATATTTTTTTAACTGGTGCAGTAGCTATTGACAGGTTAGAGCAAATTGATCTAAAATTATGTTGCCAATTTTATCATTCTTTTCGTTGTTCTTCGTTTAAGTGAGCTTAGTGGGCGTTCTTAAGACCGAAAATGCACGAACCTGAGTGTCTGGTAATGGGACTGGAGAGGGGAAAAGAGAATTGGGTTCCATAAAAGGAGATGCGTGTTTTATTGGGAAGAGAGTGAGAGAGTGATAAGGTTTGAAATGCTCTTCTAAGAAACCATGGTGTTGCTATAGTCCCAGTGGTAGCCATTGCCTGTGTAGCGAGTATCATTTGGCATGGAGGTTTGTTTAAAAATGGCACAAAATTCATTTTTGCCCCCTATAGATTCATCAATTTATCACTTCTACTCCTATACTTATAAATTTCCCAATTTCACCCTTTGTTAAATCTATCTTTTTTCTATTGATTGAGTGGTAGGGTTTCAATATGGGTTTGTATGATCAATGATCTATGTTTCCTTTGCTAGCTTTCTATCAAATAAATTAAATTGCTTATTTGGAAGTGCTTGTGTGTTAAAATAAATTAATAATACTTTACATCCGTATTATTAATATTAATGACATGTTTTAAAAAAAATTATCAACAAAAAATCAAATTATTAACATAATTGTTATTATATTAATTGATTAAATGGCCCTTATACTAATACTATATTCTTAAACATCAAAATTAAAAAAAAAAAAAAATTAGTCACCTCGCACTTTTCTCGTTCTTTTTCACTCATCTTTTAAACCAAAAGTGATTGGTTAATCTTATATATATATATATATATATATATATATATATATATATAAAATTCATCAATCTCATATCCAGAAATTTATCAATCTCACTCTTATGATCAATCTCACACTCATTTACAATCCCTATATCTCTCTGTAATAAATAAGGCACAAGGATTACGCAGCGGGTGGTGAGAAAGCAACCAGTTTGTTCCATTTCTTTTGGTATGGAATCTATCGAGTAGCATCGATCAACTTCCAAGCCATGCATCTTAAAAGGTAATCTGCCTTCCTAACAGCAGATGATGAGAAGAATCATCTTATAACTTCATTTCATCAATGATTGGACATCTTGGAAATGAAGTTATAAGTTGTAGACATCCCTCGATCTCAAGTGTTGTTAAAGAAGAAAGGAGGTAACTGGGCAATATTACCTTTCTCTGTGATAAATAAAGCACAAAGATGGTGGCATGTTGGTGTCAGGCTGTTTGTTGATGAAGGTGGGTTGGTCGGTGGTGGGTGGTTGCTGCCAATGGGCGGTGGTGATATGTTGGTGTCATGCTTATTGGTTGGTGGTGGTCTGTTAGTGTTGGGCTAGATGGTTGGTGAGGGTGGGTTGGTTGGCAGTGGATGGTGACATGGTTGTGGGTAGTGGCACAGCAGCAGCAACTTCTCTCTTTGGTGGTTGTTGGAGAGAGTCCAAAACCCAGTTATGGATGTTTAGGTAGATATGTCATCATCGCCAATGCAGAGATTGCTTTTACTAATTTTTAAACTAATGAAAAATATTTGCCAATTTTGCTGGTTCAAACTCAGATTTGCAGTGGTGATTGTTTGATATAAGAAGACAACGTGGGAAGTTCATATCACAACTCGCCAAGCCGGTAGCTTTTGGCATCCTGATTGATGCCTTCAAGTTCCAGTTTCGAGTCCACAGTATAGTCTAGTTTTTCTTTTCCTTCCTTCCATGAATAATTTTACCCATCTGTGCAAAAGAGCTAACAAAACCTATATCATGCTGAAAATGAAATCCCCAAGCAAAACAATGTTTATGATTGAGTCAAAATTTGGAAACACAAAACAAGCCAAATGTATTTAGTAGTCACTGTCTAAACCTTTTGAACTGACTGAGCTACCAACAATATTATGAGTTTGGAGTCCATCCATCGACAGGATGAAAGAACATAAAATACTTGATTCTGCTACAACAGAACTGGTCACTCACATGCTCATCAAGCAGAAAACTGTCCATGACTCTTCTACTTAATTCTAGTTTTACCCGTTCAGAGAAGATAATAGTACCCGAGTGCTAGAAACAAAAGAACTACAAAAGCAGCAGCAGGAGCAGCCCACATCCAAAAGTTAGTTGACTTTTTCCTCCTCGTGATGACTTTGGGAAGTGAATCTGGGCCTCTTGGACGATTCCTAGACCTAACAGTTTTCTCTTTCCGAACTTTTTCCTTCACTGAAACAGGAACCTCATCATTGACTGTTGGTTCTGCTGCCTCCGCAACTGCTTCAGCAAGTTGCTCAGGCTCAGTAGTTGGTTCAGATGCCGCAGCCTTCTTCTTCAATTTCTTTTCACGCTCCTGAAGTATATTTCAAAAAAAAAAAAACCCTCTTTTTTTAGTATCTGAAAGCAAATAGTAAACCAGGTAATGGTTGAAATAAAGAAATAAACTAATAACCTTGAGCTTTTTCTCAGCATCCTTTTGAGCTCTTGCAGCTGCTTTTGCAGCAGCTTTCTCAGCCAGCTTCTTCTTCCTTTCCATGGCTTGCTTAGCTTTTGCTATTTCCTCTTCTCTTTTTATCTCCTTCAATTTTGCTTCATCAACTTCCTTTTCTGCAGGAGAAGGATTCTTTGACAGATTTTCCAACCCAGAGATCTCCTTGTCAACTATGTCAGAGTGCTCTGAAGTGGGCTTCAATTCTGTCTTAGTGATTTCTTTCTGCACCCTTTGGGTTGGTAAAGTATCTTTCGGTGGAATGGGTTTTGGATCTTCTTTTGCTCTCTTTGGAATAGCTTTTACCACCGGCTCTGGTTCAGAAGGCTTTGGTGTCTCCAATATCACTAACGGCTTCTCATTAGGGTTCCTAATTCGCCCATCCCTACTCAATTGCCGCCGGTCAAGGGATGGCAAAATTCTCTTCTCATAATCATCCCTAAAGGACTTGTTATGGCACCAGAGGGACATAAATTTTTCAACCTAAAAGTGGATATTAAAGCAAAATATTAGTTTGCAGTAAAAATAAAACCTTCATGTACCTAACACAGGATAGTCTTCATCTAACAAACCTCATCAAGTGCAAGTTCTTCAAGAGCCTTAACATCTTTCTTAGCAGCAAGTTCTTTGGCTTTCGTCAAGAGCATACGGCTTTGGTAAAAGTTGGCATTCTAACAAAGCAACAAAAGATAAAGGTATCACCAAAAACATTACACACAGACTTAATCCAATTGTGTACTAGAAAAGGCTAGAAAAATGATTGAACAGCCATTCTACAGCCAATAATCAGGAGAGAAAAAATGCCAAATTCAATTATGTCAGAAGGGAAGGACAGGGGATTCAATATGGCTTTAAGCTTTTTCAAAACAACTAACTTCAAAGACAGATTCTAAAGAAGTTTGTCAGAAATACAGTCCTCCAGGAAGGCACTACAAGGCATGCACGAAGGAATAATTTGTACTTCAAAAACAGCTCACGATGCAAAGGTAAAACACAAGACTACTAAATCAGTTTAGATTTGAAGTCCTTGTCCAACAAAGGCTACCATGCAACCAATAATCACACTAAAATTACACCGTTAGAAAATGCTTCTCAAGGTAGACTCCAGCTGCTGCTCTGAAATACCATACTTTTGGACCTCAACATTTTCAATAAATATCAGAGCCAATGTGCAAGCAAGCATGTGGAAGCATGCTTGATCTGTATTTTGCCTTCTCAGACAACAGATTACTGGCAAAACTAACTCAAAGAAGTAGTAGATGGTAATAGAACCTGTTGAGGGTAAAAAATAAAGACTGAACCTATACATAGTTCTATTGTTCTATATTTTCTAAAAGGGATCTAATATACTTGAGATTAACATTCCCCAACATTTCAACAACATCATGAGAGACGAAGTTACCAAATTTGGATCCAAATACAAAACCTTGACATCCCACAGTGATGTTGATGCATTCTATGACACACACCAACAGACAAAGAAGCTAAAAACTAAAACTAAGAGAATCCCCACAACCCAATACAATATTTTTAAAATGTTACTAATGAAAAACGCAAAAGGAAGATCATATAAAAGGCATCACAATGTTGTTAGGAATATCAATACTTTAGTGAAACTGATCCTTTCTATGTAAACATTGCACATGCCTACACTCACACAGTTAGCTTCCTTTTTTTTAATAATTCTTGGAGTTAATAAACATACCGCCTCATCACGCTGTTTCCTAAGTTCCTGAAGAGTTTCATATGTTTTTTCCCTCTTCTGGATCACGGCTTCCAGCTCATCCTGTAAAGTTTTAATTTCAGCATCCAATGCCTGCACTTTCGCTTCAAGTCCATCAAGTTTTTCCCAAAGTGCTTGTCTCTCCTTCCTTACTCCATCCAAGTCAACACCCATAAGCTACAATAACCAAAGTAGAGTAAATTACTCTTACACACATGCTGATAACAACCATTCAGACACAGAAAGTAAAGTTGGTGAAACTACAGCCTTCCAACACATGGTAGTTCAAAACCAATTATCTTACTTTGACCTGATCTTGAATGGCTTCTTTCTGACCCAATGAATCCTGAATCTTTGTTCTCATAGCAGCATTAGCAATTACTTTTTCCCTTGTCCCCTCAAGCTGTTTGATTTCTCTAAGTATTTGCTTTTCCTCTGTCAATGGGATGCTCTCGTGTTGCATGCGGTATTGCAAGCTGTAGATCTGAAACCACAATAACAATCCGCAAACTTAAGAAATGCAGTATCACAATACTATTGCACCAAAACAAACTGGCAAGTCCCTATATGTATGCAAACCTAGCAGCTAAATACATACAAGATCATTAAGCTCTTCCTCAGATGAACAAATGCCAACACGACCAGCATTATTTGTGTTACGCAGCTTGCCCAGTGCCTGCTGCAAAGGCTCCATTTCCTTTCTTTTCTCATCGAAGATCGATTTATACTGCCTACCCTCATTCTTCAGAGCTCTCACCTGGTTGATCAACTCCGCTCGTTTTGACTGCAGAAGAACAAGGGAAAAATAAGTAGAATCTCATTGGAACTAGATTGGTGCAATCTTTTCAACAAAAATGGTAATTTGAAATGCACAAAGCATAAGAACATAAGAACATATGATCAATATGAAAGCTGACATATAAATATTGTCAACTTTAGGGACCCTTACATTTAGTAATTAAATCTTTTGGAAACTAATAGTCTTCTTACAGAGTTCTCGAACACCAGTCCAGAACTATTTTGTAATTACTAGTGGAAAACTTGCGTAGCCATTGAACAGGCAGGCAGATGTAAAGGTAAGATTTCTTCGTCATGAACATTATTGCAATGTTTCACAAACATTAATACAAAATTCAAGTATTTGCAATGCACCTGTACCAAAGGAATTTGCAATGCACATTTATCAGGAACTTGCCTTTTAATAGACTGGACTGGCAAAAAACCAGGTACATCCATATCAAATGGTTTGAAACTGAAACACTCATCAGCTCGATCAGTAGTATTAAGATCCTAAAGACACATTTCTAAACAACATCACTTCAAAGGATGAAAAAAAGTAAAAATCTAGACAACTCATGAGAGAAATGAGCTCTCCTCTCTTTAAAAAGACACATAACAAGATCTGTTAAGTTCATTTAAAAGGGGCCACAAGAGACACAATACAAAAAGAAGAAAGGAGGTTGTTTACTTGGGAATATTGCAGATAAAACTAAATACCTAAACAGTGGAACTTTTATTTTGCCTTAAAGTTCCTGCTTTTTGTACAGAATACTCTCTTCAAAATCAAGTTATTTCCGTAATCAAATGTTGGCTATGAAAAGGAAATGCTGCACAGATCTTTCATCCTATGTCTTCCACATTCACTTTCAAACAAAGGAAAGGAAAAGCAAGACAAACTAAACAGAAGAAACTACCCTCAACAAACACATGTGCAGGTTTTTACCGGTTCCACAATAAAAGATTGATCATATTTGTCTAGTGCTCATAAAGTAACATGCAATTTCTTCCCCTTTTAAAAAATTCCAGTTGGATTATTTTAATAAACCTGTTGACCAAAATGAATCTGATGAAATGAAGATTCACTACATTATTTATATGTGCTGCAATGGAATGATTCTGGAAAAATCATGATAATTCACAATCTTAAAAACCCATAACTTTCTAGTAATTGAAAGTTTTATAGACCACCTATACGTGGCAAATAGCATATCTAGCAAAAACAATAAGCTTCCATCTTACCCTTCTATCTTTTAATTCTTCTGTAATCTGAAACCGGGATTGATTTCTTTTCTGAATCTCCTTATCAGCCTGATCAATTTTGGCCTTAATTTTTGGATCATCATATAGTCGGTATGTTACAAAATAAAAGGAATGGACCTGCTTGGGAGCAGGCCACTCATCAACTGCATCCTTTGGCAAGTTGGCATCTGTAACATCATTTCCTTCTGCCTTAACCGGCTCTTCCCCATGTGAACCGAATTGTATGGGCTCCGTGAGCCCTGATACCTTATCCAGTTTCCCATTTTCCTTCTGGTGCAGAACAGATTTATCTACTTCACTTACACCGTCAACGGGGGCCTGAACCTCCTCAGGTGCCACAACCTCAACGCCCATTGCTCTTGACAAAGATGAACCTTACACAAACGAACAATCCTGATGCACAAACAACCACATGACATGAGAATAATGAATCAAGAAAACCAACTTTACAATAAGATCTAGGGATCAAGAAAGTCCAAATCCATCTGTTTTGATAAAAAAAAAAAAAGATCAAAATTAAGTAAACATATGAATCGTATCGAAATTGTCATTGAAGTAACAACCAAAGCAAGCCAAGATAGAATCGCCACTTACATACAACACAGAATCCATAACACCACAACAATCAAAGAACACTTGAAGGAAATAAAGGTATCAAAACCACACAGTTTTGTACATGCAAATGAAGAAATAAGCAAATCCGATAGAAAAAATCATCATCAAAAATACCACTTCAAATCATAAAAAAAAATGCCATTCTCAATATCAAATCTCTTACGGCTTCCACACACCAATCATGCAATAAAGAAATCCCAACAGAAGCAATAAAAGAAAGAACAAACAGCAAGTACACAACAACCCCTTCAATGATCAAGATCAATACACATGAAAACACATAAAAAGAAAAGAATTGTGGGACTCTACATGATAACAGAAAAGAAAGAGAATGATTACCAGAAGTAGAAGCAGAAAGAGAAGACCCTTTTCTTGACAAGCAAAGGCCCTCAAGTTCCGAGTTATAACCAAACCAATTGGGAGACTCAGATCTCAAAGTCTCTCTCTAATTCAAGCAAAGCGTCACTTCTCTTTCTAAAATGTAAGGCTAGAGCGAGACTAGGAGCCCAAAAGGGTAGTGCTATTTATATATTACTATTTTTATTTATTTATTTATTTAGTAGCAGAGAGGAAGAAGAGATCTCGCTTTTCTTTTCTTCTTCTTTTGTGTAAGCAGTAAAAAAAACGTTGTACCATCATTGAAGATTATAAATCACTCTTCCAAGTTTTTACAAATTGCTTTTGCCAGGGAACTTTCTTAATTTCCCATTAATAATATTAATATATCTCTTCTCTCTTCCTTTTTTTCATTTTAAAGAGTGATTTGTTTTTTTATATATCCATATTTGTTCTAAAATTAGCATAATCTTTGTATAAAGAAAATGATATATTTGTTTTTTTATATATCCATATTTGTCTCTCTCTAATTCGGGTCTTTTTTTATATTTAAAATAGGATAAAGAAAATGATATAATCCACTCACTTAATTAAGTGAAACATGATTTTAATATTCAAAACAACTGTACTGGGTCCGTGATTTTTATATTTAAGTTTTCCAATATATTATATTAATATATTTCAGTGATAATAATTTGTTTTTGGATTGGATATTAAACATTAAAAAAAACTATAAAAAAAACAAGTATTGGGTGTTTCATCTGTTGTAACCCCTCACCCAATTACGCTGTGGATTTGTATAGTGTAATTTTTTTAATCCATGTTGTTTTTTTTTCTTTTTTGATCAATTTGACCCTTCTATATTGATTTTACTCAAGAATGGCCTTGATAGTTTGTTATGATAAGCTTGGTATGAGTTTCTCGCGGAACTAGAAAAATCTCGTCATTGGGTTGGTGCTCAATTTTGAAGAAATTGTTTGGATTTTTTGTTTCTCAAAAGCTTGAAAATAAAAGGACTATAATTGAAACTTAGAAAAAATTTACAGCCTTTTTTGTCCTTGAAAGAAAGAAAAAAAGAAAGCAATCGCGAAAACAAGAAGAGAAGAGAGGAAAAAGCAAATAGAAAAATGATGTTCATATGCAGTTTTCTTCTCCTTAGCTCAGAAAGTACCAAATTAATGGTAGGAGTCTTAGCACCTGCAAAAACAATCTCAATTGATAGGATTTAAAGACTCTCTGATGATAAAGTTGGTAACTTTTATGGGAAAGGCAATAAATAAAAGAAAATTGCCTTAAATTCCAAGAACAAGAGTGTTTGTACTTGTTTTTGGAGGTGATTAATGTTATGAAATATATGTACGCTTTTACAATAGAAAAAAGTTATGAATTTTTTACCTAAGTGGTTCAGGAGGCTTTTATAACCCCTGAACCTTGTCATCTTTAAAGAAAGGAAGGACTAGAAAGTTCTTTGCACTTGAAGACATTAATGAGGGACAAATATCTCTTATATATCATTAATGAGATGACAAGTGTGGTAAGACCCATAAGAAATCTTTTGTACATCTATAGATATAGATAGATCATTACCTCTAACATGAATAATTTATATAATTAATCTAAAAGTAGAGCTTCATAGTCCCGGATTTCTAAGACCTGTTGGAGCTGATATGTGGCCAATCATAGATGACAATGGCATGGATGTTCATCAAATTCATATCACATTGGGTTGAGTTAATGTTCCAACCCACATATATTGTATCTGGCATCTTGCCAAACCCACATTGCTTTGGGTTCATTTGACAATTGAACCCAAGTATATTGGGTTTAGCAATTTGCCAAACTTTTGTTACATTAAATCCAACAACAGCGGAACTCAACTTGTCAAACCCACGTTACATTAAATCTAGCTGATGACTAAACTTAAGTGTATTAAGTCTGCCAAGTTGTCATGCCCACGTTACATTGGGTAAAGTTGACGACTAAACCCAAGTGTATTAGGTCTGGCAAATACTAGACCCACATTGTCTGGGGTTTAGTTGATAGTTGAACCCAAGTATATTGGATATGAGAGCTTGTCAAGCACACGTTGTCTTGAGCTCCTTTAAACCATAAAAAATATTGAGTTAAAAATATTGACTTGTCATAAAGAAAAGAATAATGGGACATCAAAGCCATGTCGAAGTAACATCTCCACCACACAGCACCAAAGAAGACTGTAATATGAGGTTGTACGAAGCGACACACACCTCCTTAATGTGGCATCTTCCCTCACAAGTTAACATTTGTCTTACATGCATCAAACAATTTTTTTCCCTCTTTATTCAATTTAGTCTCAAATTTTATCCTACTAGAATCCATATATTTTCTTATAAGTTTCATGTAATTTCACTTGAATACATTTATATTTGTCTACATTAAAAAAATAAAATTTTCTTAGACTTTTAGAAATTAGTAACAACTTTCATTGTTTTTAAAGAACAATAAAAATAAAAGACTTAACTTTTACTTATAGTATCTTCAACATGAACATAAATGTTACATGTTAATCATTATAAAATTATAATTTAAATGAATCTGTGATTCCTTTAGAGTCTCACTAATTTTTTTATCACATGTTTCACAACAACTAATGTTTATTGGTGAGTAGTGAGTGTTTTTCAATAAGTAGTAGCATTGTTCATAGTAATAGATTTAAAAAACACCAAAATTTTAATTGAGCTAATAGGTTCTGTACCCTACATTTCTATGGAATTTATAATTTATTATATAGGCAATAAAAAAAAAATTATGTATTCAGTTTTATAATATACCAAATCAAATGAGTATTGAGTAGTATAGAAACCATTAAATGTTGCTCTCACTTCTCCAAACCTTAAATTTTTAGGAAATAACCAATTTTATAGTGCTTCAAACTCTACTGTATCTTTGAGTTTTCTTAAACTTCTTATAAGTCATGTAGCTTTTTTATTTAAGCTCTTGGTATATAGACTAATAAGAATCTATAATATCATTCATGCATCTTTTTTAACCTTTCTTTCTCTAAAGTCCTAGTTAAAAAATACTTGAAGTATTAAAGGATTGCGACAACCGAATGAGTAGGTAAACCCTAAAGATCATGAATTAGTTATAATATGATGAATGCTTCGCTTATGAAAGCATGATAGACATTTGTATACCAAAAAAATCATACATCGTGCATAAATGTAAAGTGGATATGAGTATATGACAAACATTGTCATTAAATATATGTTTAGAAAAAAAAATGCTAAGAAAAACAACCAATTTTTTTTAAAAAAATCAAAGTGAAAAAAAAGGGGTGAGGCACCATTAGCAAGGTCCTATCTATGTCCTTTACATTAATTATAAATAAATTAAATTATTTAAGGGTAGAAAAAATAAGATATTATTATACATTAGATTATGAGCAATTCGTGTTTAATATTCTTGTTACTTAAAAAGCTTTCAAGAATTTATTTCTCATATTATATATCTCAAATTTTAGCCTCGTATTTTTTTATTTTCTTTATTGATTATGCAAGCACAAATGATGCAAAAAGACAATTTAAAATATAACCTGTCAATAGTACAATTCAGCCTGGAAGTATCCATTTCTTGTGCGAACACGCGTGCCTCCGTGGACTTTTCTTATCGTATACGTCGATGATTACGAGAGCTGCTTCTGAGATTTAGATGAACCTTTGAAAGTACATCGGTACCCCTGTCACTTAGGACAAATTACTTAACTGATTTTAACACTTTCTGCACGTGCAAGGCCAAGTCTGACAAATGCAAAAAAAACGGATCTCTATGCTTAGGCACGGATAGATTTTTTTTGGAGTTTCCATCCCTTGGCTATTTTTGGCTGAGATTGGAAGAAACAGATTGAATGCATGAGGGAAGATCAAAATTGATTGTTTTTAATCGTAGTTTTGAAATTCGGTCTAGCCTGATGGGTTGATTTAAAATTCGGCTGATTTTGAACTGGAACTCGGCTGGATTGAAGAAAAAATAAAGGAAAAAAAACCCAATGTGACCTGATTGACCCGGCAAGACCCGGTCAAAAACTCGGTTGCAACCCGTTGACTTTTGTTTTTTTACTAAAACGACATCGTTTTGATTTTAAAAAAAAATATTGACCCTGGCGACCCGGTCAAAACTCGGAACTCGGAACTCGGGTCTTGGATCGGGTCGGATTTGAAAACTATGGTTTTTATAATCACAAATGACGCGCTTTATAAAATTAAAAAAATAGAATTTTTTTATTGAATTTAAATATTTGAATGTTCTAATTATTTTTGCTTTTAATTCGATAAGTTTAACTTTTTAAATTTAAAAAAATATTTGAGAGCGTGGTTAAACTATATTTTTTAAAAAAATTAAAAAAATTTTATTTTAAATTAATTTTTTATATATTTTTTTATCATTTTAATATTTTGATATAAAAAACAAATTAAAAAATATTATTTTAATAAATTTCAAACTCAAAATCTTAATATTATTATCTAAATAAATTTATTTTTCTAAATGTATCATATTGATGTAATGTAATGAATATTGGGGTTATTAAAATCATTCAAAGAAATTACTCGTTTTCATCAAATAAAAAACCAACTAACAGGAGTTTTTTTTTTTAATTATTTAAAGTTTACTCTCTTTTTTTCACATTTTGAAGAAGTTTCTTGGACCCAAGCGAGCAGGCCCAGGTCCACGTATGAGGTAAGCAACGCAACTACCTTTCACACTTTCTTTCCCGTTAAACAGAGTTTTGGGGAAAAGTAAAGCATTAATTTTCGGATTGTGAATGCGTTGAATGAAGTAGTTGATTCTTTCCCTTTTTTTAATATTTATGTAAAATATATATATTTATTGCAAAATTTTACTAATCTAATGGATGTATTGACAAAGTTTATTTTAATCCTTGTAAAAATCCTTCGAAAAAGTTTTG
>Ga0307509_10003771_pt1 | contig 22557 bp, 19 predicted proteins | sample 10_EM_MG_FD_202245 | JGI IMG/M metagenome (GOLD analysis project Ga0307509, IMG submission 202245) | Populus trichocarpa ectomycorrhiza microbial communities from riparian zone in the Pacific Northwest, United States - 10_EM | ecosystem: Host-associated > Plants > Roots > Unclassified | place... | reverse complement strand
TAATAAAGGTCATATGCAATAGTCACATAGTATCATAGTAGATACTGTAGTATAGGGCGTCGGGATGACTGCAATAAATTATGAGCAATATCACGATAATTTTGGGAAAACGAACTTGAATCTAGAATATGGGAGAGTGTGAGGAAGAGGTCCAGAATAGTGGCTATGTGATCAGCGCGTGCGGATGGAGGGCGGGAGTATCGTGAGTCTGGAAGGCGCGACAAGAAGTAACCGGCTTCTGGAAGGTTCAGGTAAATAGTGCGGCTGGTATAGGTATCGGGACGGGGAAGGCGCATACAACAGACGCTAGGATGGCGTCAGGACACGATGGCCTAGCGTCGGAAGGCGTCAGGACATGATACCTGAGCGTCGGAAGAGGTCAGGACATGATAGGCTAGCGTCGGAAGGCGTCAGGACGCACAGGACGTAGGGTGCGTTTCAGGACGTTGTCACGACACAACGGGACGTGGAGCGAATCTTCTGGACGCGGCGTCGGATCGACGTCGCATCCAGAATGGGAGTTTACGTCCTGTGCGTCCTGTGCGTCCTGTGCGTCTGACGCACAGGAAGAGGAATAAACCTTTTGCTGATGTACGATAGTGGTATAGAGATCTCCTCTACAGAGGACAGCGATCTCCTGAGCTTTGATGCCACACAAGCGTCCTTTATACCGTTGCGTAGCTGGCGTCGAGCCCAACAACCTCCTGCAATCAGATTCAGGATTGGAGCTCTAGCCGTGGAGGGATCTGCCATTGAGTTCTGGGATTGCCAGGGTACCTATAAAGACAACTCTCACAAGGGTCAATGATTTCCTGAGTTTTGATGCCACAGGGAGGTCCTTTATATGGTTGCATAGCCAGAGTCAAGCCCAACTATCTCCCGCACTCGGATTCAGGATCGAAGCAGTGGTTGTGGAGGAATCTGCCATCGAGCTCTGAGATCGCCAGCTCCCTATCCCATTCAGCCCTGTAACCTCATGAATAATATCCCTCTGGGGATGAATCTTATACCGCTGAATAGCTGGCATCGAGCCCAGGAACCTCCAAGTGTCAGATTCAGGATTTATTGTCTGGCTGTGGTGGAGTGTTGCAGCTGTGGCCCGGAAGTGTGGATCTTGTGTGTTGTGATGAAAAGCGTGTGTCGCGTCATGTCCAGTTTGAGGCTAAGTGCTGAGAAACCACCAGAAACTATGCTAGACTTGAGAGTGTTATGGCTATCCCTCGCTTTCAGACTGGAGTGAGCTGGCATTCTTGCTCATTCAAAGATGATATTCTGAAAATAGAACCTTGAGTGCCAGGACCAGTGTGACTAGGGGTTTTTAGCGCAAATTTAAGATTAAGGGTATGATGGCTTTCTCACCATGTTCCAGGACTAATTATATTTTCTTTGCCCAGAAATACTCCATGCTCACATCCGGGCTAGAAGACAAAGAAGGCTGAAAGGAGAATCAGGGGTACTAGTGGTGAATCCTGATGTGCGATGGTGTTGAGGTTTACGTCAGGATGCATAGGATGCAGGGTTGCTTAGTTGCATGTGTCTGGACGGAACCCGGTGTAGGCAAGGGTCTCTGGATGCACCAGACGCAACCAGATGTGGCGCACAGGGACAGGATGCACAGGGCGCACAGGACGTAGAGTTCGAGTCTGGACGCAACACTATGGTATCTGATACAAACCACCTTTTTTCTGATGTAATTGTAGAGAATAAAGGTTTAAGTTCAATTTACTCAAAGCCCTGTATTTAATACAGTCTCTGTTAAGGGTTGGTTACCCTACATGTAGCAATTCTCTATTGTATATTTGTTAGTACAAGTAACATGTAACAAGGTACTTACTTCTTGCGTTTACTCCTTGATTTTATAAATTGTGACAAATACTTACTCTTCAGAGTGGATAGGACTAGCTTATCAGCTAGAAAACTATCACAATAGTTTTCTCTTATCAAACCTGTCTCTCAAACTATCCGAAAAGTCAAGGTCTTAATATATAGGTAAGTAGTAAGTGGGTCTTTGGGATTATAAAATAGAAGATAAAGAATTGTATTACAACTTCTAATATAAAAATATACCTAGATAGTTGTGTGAAAATCTTATCTCTTTGGCCTTTTATTTTTATTTTTTACATCATCATTCATTGTTAAGATCCAAGAACTCGCGTGCAGTGCTAGCTACGTTGTAAACAAAACCTCAATCTCAAAAACTAAAAAACAAACGAAAATTATAGAATTGCATCTCCAAGTCGTGTCAAGTACTCGACACATCCCCAACTCACGGCTTACAAATAACAGGATAATCATGGGAAGTCACAACAATGCCCCACTTCAGTAAGGAAAAATATCACCGTTACAGGAGAAAACCTAAACAGGGCAGGACGGAGAGGAGAAAAAAAGCCCTTACGGACATTGTGTTGGAGAGGAGGGGAAGACCATCGAGGTCAGTGAGGGGGGAAGAGATGGGAACATATCAGGTGAGTAGTTGGTTGCTGTGGCTCGTATGAAGGCAGCCAGGGCCAGGAGCAGCTCTTTACTGGACCAGAGGGGGGAGTCAAGGCCCAGGCTAGAGAGGCCTTGAAGGAGGTATTCTCTGTGGTAGGATGTTGACTGACAGCAGAGTATGGCGTGGCTGAAGGTTGCCTCCTCTTCACCACATCTGGGGCAGTGTCTTATTTCGTCTAATCTTGACCACGAGGAGTGGGCGATGAGGTAGCGCTTCTGAGCTCTCATTTGATGGATGTGACTGGCCATGAACTTGCCCAGGTTGATGAACAGAGTGGGGGTTAATAACAATAGGAAGGTGTAGTATGGAGAAGGCGGCTCCAGGTGCTTCTATTCTTTGTGCAGCAGGTGTCATGTGCTTCCTTTGAGGGCTCTATAACTTGAAGCGTTCGTCATGCTGTCATTGGGCAGGAGTCAGGCAGCTTCCCGGAGGAGGTCAGCCTTCACAAGGGGGGCGAAAGAAGGAGTTCCAAGTATGGGGAATGCTAGGTTGGCAAGCTCGTCCACAGGGAGATGGGACGTGACTTTGAAGGGCAAGCGGTTGGCGTTCGAGGAGATGGGCATTACATTGAGGAGAAGGCGGGTGCATAGACTTGTGTCCAAGTCTGGGGCCCTGTACTTGAGTAGGGAGAGGAAGGTTGGAAAGAGTCAGCCAGTTGCAGGGTTAATAGTGAAGGCAGTGCAAATCAACCTCACTGCAGCCATGCGTCGCTTATGAGGCACAATGGCCAGTAGGGGAGGAATACCGGCCTCCACAGCCAGGATAGGTATGGGAGTTGATCTAAAGTAGTTCGAGACCCATCATTGGACTTGGTACCAGTGGACATCCAGTTAAGGTGAGCATCCCGCTGCTGGGGACCATGAGGTCTGCACCATCGAGGACAGTGGGGAGGAGCATATATATCGCCAGGTGATGCGAGAGATGAGGGAAGAGGCTCGAGCCGGGTGGGAAGAGAAGTTTGACAGTGGCAAAGACCTCTTAGGCCAGAGCTAGTCTCTTGGAAAAGTGTGCCGACGATGCCAGGTTAGGCGTGAACCAGTACCCAAGCCATCTCCTATCTCTTTGACCTGAGGCACCCCTTAAATAGTCAGCTTCCCACAACCCTAACCCTGGTGACTCATTACCTTGTATCACCAGACCTGTAGGACTCATAGGGAGTTATAGTCTGAAATCCATCAGATAACTCTCATGAGTTAACTATGGAACATTCTTTAACCAATAAAACCTCTTAACATAAGTCATGGCCCGAAAGGGTCATATGTACATAACCTATAATCGAAATATGGATCATGTTTGCAAGTCATTACATCATAGTTAGCCTTATAGGACTAATGCCAAGTCACACTGCAAGGCTCTCCCTTCCATCAACCAATCATAACCTACCAATAACATCGGATTGCATAGTTATGTGAAAAACTAAAATGCCCTGTTTGGTATGCAAGAAAGATGGAATTTTTGCGACTTTTATGGCATTTTTCCATCAGCAAAAATAATAGCTTGCATTCTGAGCATCCTGTGCATCAGACACACAGGACGTCATAATGCGAATCGCGAATCAGGACGCAACCATGCTACCACACCACACCCCGGACGCAACCAGATGCAGGACCTCATACTCAGGACGCACCGGACACAGCACCTGATACTTAGGACGCACCTGACGCAGCACCTAATACTCAGAATGCACTCGACGTAGCATCTAATATGGCGAAGGGTTACTCCTCTACCTGTTTCTAACCTTGGTCACCTTGGTCACAATAGATTTCATACTATCAAACAATTAAATTTACTACTATTGTACTATAGTTCTAATATACAGGCTAATCCACATAGAAACACCTATACTCATAGGCAGCCTTCTGACAAAATACCAGTTCAAGTTCACCCCCTCCCCCTCTAGCCTCCAGGGACTCTTCCAAGCCAAGACCCTGTAACATCATGAATAAAGATCGCGGATGGATGAATCTTATATCTCTGTAAAGCCAGGGGCGAGCCCAAGAACCTCCTGCAAACAGAATCAAAATCCGTCAGGTGGTTGCCGAGGAATCTGCAATTGAGTTCAGGGACATTACTACTCTCAGAAGGGTTGGCGGATTCCTGAGTTTTGATGCGACAGAGACATACCTTATACCGCTGCGTTGCTGGCATCGAACTTAACAACCTCCAGCGAACAGAATCAAAATCTGTTGAGCGGTTGCAGAGGAATCTGCAATCGGGTTCAGGGATATTACTATTCTTAGAAGGGTTGGCGGATTCCTGAGTTTTGATGCGACAAAGACGTACCTTATACCGTTGCATGGCTGGCATCAAGCCCAACAACCTCCCGCAAAGAGCATCAAAGTCCATCAGGCAGTTGTGGAGTAATACGCCGTAAAGTAAAAGAACACCAGGGTTACTATACAGAGCCTCTCCACAGAAGACAGCAATTTCCTGAGTTTTGATGCGATAAAGACGTACCTTATACCGTTGGATAGCTGGCGTCGAGCCCAACAGCCTCCCGCAAACAGGTTCAGGATCCGCCCAGTGGTTATGGAGTAATCTGCCGTCGAGTAAAACATCACCAAGGCTACTATAAAGATCCTCTCCACAGAAAGCAGTGATTTCCTGGGTTCTGATGCGATAGAGACCTACATTATACCGTTGGATAGCAGGCGTGGAGCCCAACAACCTCCAGCAAATGGAGTCAAAATCTGTCCCGCGTATGTGGAGTAATCTGCCATCGTGTAAAAGATCACCAGGGTTACTATAAAGATCTTCTCCACAGAAGACAGCGATTTCCTGGGTTTTGATGCGATAGAGACGTTATACTGTTGGATAGCTGGCATCGGGCCCAACAACCTCCCGCAAACAGAATCAAAATCAGTCTGCCAGTTGTAGAGGAATCACCCTTCGAATCCAGAGATCACCACCCCTCAGGTTGTAACTTCATGAATAATAGCCCTGTAGGGATGAATCCTATACCAGCATGGAGCTGGCAGCGAGGCCAGTAATTTCCAAGTATCACATTCAGGATTGATTTCGTGGTTGGGGTGGAGTATTGCAGCTGGTACTCGGGGATGTGAGTTATGAGTGTGTTGATGAAAGAGTCTGAGTACTATATCACATCGCGTTGGGGGCTAAGTGCCGAGAAGCCTCCATAAACAGCCTGAGTGCTAGCCTAGAGAGTGTTCTGGCTATCACTCGCTTTCATACTGGAGTGAGGTGGCATTTTCGCTCCCTGAAAGATCAAGTTCTGAAAATAGAATAGTCTCTGGATCTTTAGAGCAAATTTAAGATTAAGGGTACGATGGCTTTCTCACCTGCTGCCACCACTATGCTTATTTTCTTTGCCAAGATCTATCCCTTTCCCAACTTGAACGCTGGAGTGGGCCTACGGGATACTCAGAGGTAGTGGTCAATCCTGATGTCCGATAGTGTTGAGGTTGGAGTCAGGATGCATGGGAGGCATAGATGGTGAGTTGCATGTGTCTGGACGGAACCCAGAGTTTCCAGATGCACCACATGCAATCAGATGTAGCCGAGCATTGCAATATAGGTCAGGACGCGCAGGACACATAGGACGCAGAAAATATGTCGCTTGCATCAGGATGCAACACTCACTCATCAGACACAGGATCTGTTTTTGCTAATGTCCATAATAAAAATATCAAAAAATGAAGCCCTATTTGGCAAGCAAGAAAAATGGCATCTTTTTACATTTAGTACTATTTTTTATGTGCCATTCTTTTGTAGAATCAGTCAATAGTTAGGGTAAGATAGAGAAAACAAATTATCTGATGACTAATAGAACTTTCTATGAGAGTAATAATAATTGAAAATGAATATTTCTACATATATTCTGAGTAGTATAAGAGCAATTTACAATATATTATTTTCAGACATGCTCCTTATATATGAATTGAGAAATATCCTATAAGATAAAGTTATAGTTAGTGGGAAATTTTGAAAATACAGTCACTTTGCTCACAAAGAGCATTAATATTTAGGTTTACCTTATTTAAACCTATCTTATAGTGTGTTTTTTGTTCACATACAGAAACCGTGAAATATGGAGAACGGATTCCCAAACACAATTATTTCTAAAAAATAGCATATATGCCATTTTCAAGAAAAATGCTATGTTTGTATATAATCATGATGGCATGCTAAACAGGGCCTAAGTCAAGTGATATCATAGTATGAAATATAACATACCTATGACTAATAAGTATTAGTCATATGAAATCATATCCCTGCTTAGTTACACTTTGTAAGACTATAATACAAATTGCCAGATATGATATCTGCTATCAATAACGTAAACTACTAGCATTTCAAAATGAAACTTGAATGTCTTATCACTTCACTCATAGCACAATTTAGGCCATCATAACAACCGATTAAATCTCTTATTCTTGTCTAATGTAAGACCAAAACTATAATATAGAGCTTAGAAAAATATATTCAATCATCTTCAGTACAGCTGGAAAGGAATCTCAATTTATCTGATGTTTTTCTTTCAATCCACTATGGTAGTGTTGAGGTTAAGTAAAACAAAAGATTATTCCTTCTGTTGATATGTAAAAATCTCACACATTGACTGAAACTAGATAACTAAAAAGAGAGAGTTCAATTATAATCTGTCGAGATTCCTTTCTCTGTCAGATTCTTTTCTACTTAATTAGGTTAAAATTACAGTTAAAATGAGGGGCTAGAATATACAGGTCAAGATTTGCTAGTTTTTAGTATACTATACCACCAAAAACCTGTAGCCATCCACATAAAACATAAGAGAAATAACAAAAAATACACAAACTACAGTCGTTTAATTACTTAAATCTCACTCCTGAGATTGTCAATAAATATTACAATGATGGAGAGGTGATGGTTGTATAGCAAAGAGTCTTGGAGCTAAGATTTATGGAATAATACCAATTTTTATAGGATATATTTGGGTTTACTTCTAAGTGGAACTTTGGTATGGAGAAAGTGGCCTCATAGAGACACAAGATTGTTATTCAAATACAAGAGATATTATATTCCTAATGCATCAGATAAAGTTTTTGCATAGTAGAGCACCTAAAATATATTTCCTAGATTTTTCATGTTCCTTGTTGTGGTGTTGTTGACATACAGAAGTTTACCGTGATGCCTCAGTATGATACTATAAAATCTTGTTGCTACAAGCCATGGGATATAAGCTAGGTTAGGAGTATTTTACTCAATTTGTAAATTGAATTTTCAGGCTTTAGGCCTCATGTGAGATATATAATTTTATTTACATATTATCTTTAATGGACTATTTTATTTAATAACTTATTTGATTGCATATTATATTAAAGAGATCATGATTGATATACTAATAAGTTACATAGAATTTGATAATAGTGGGGTAGATGTATTAAGTAAAAGTAGAGAGAAATAATACTTATAATAAACTTAAATTGGTAGCATGACGATGGGAGTTATATCTTCTTACCAGATTTTTATATTCTAAAGTCCTATCGATAATCTTTGTCTTGTATGCTTCCATACTTCTTTGTGTTTTCTCCAGTAGTTCCTTCTTTTCTTCTTTTTTTTTCCCTTTTTATATTTGTTTTAAGGTACAACGGTCATGTCAGCGCTAGCTATGTAAACCAAAATCCTCCAACTACAGTCCTTCCCGCTTCTTCCCGCTAAAACTCTTGGACCTTGCCCAACTCGTTACCCACTCTGAGTAGAGGCGGTACTATGAGTAGAAACTACAAGTAAACCACAGGCCTGAATACAACGAACCAATAACCTCCACAGACGTGCGACCCAAAGAAGAAAACCCCTGACAGTGAACAAACAAACTTGCCAAACAAGGAAAACCTCAAGCCTATCTAGAAAGGAAATACACTTAAGCCCAAACCTGTAGTCAACCCACCCATAGTACAGCGACGGACCTCATTCCTTCGAAAAGAGGGAGGGACCCAGGAGCCAGCAGGACAAAGACAGAGGATGGCACCACACACGGGGGGTAGATGTACCTGGGTCATATAGACCTGGAGGCCGAGGCGAGCATAATCCCCAGCGGGAGATTGGTAACCGAACCAGCACTTATGAGAGTGTGTGGTAATTAGAATGAAATCGATCCCCGAGTCCACTGGAAAAAATGGCGGGGGGTGTCACATGTCCCCTAAAGGACAGAGGTGGAAGACATGAACCCCCTACAGACAAGTAGAGACAAAACCTGCATGCAGTCACGATCATCAAGCCAGGTAATCAGCAGGAGACAGAGGCCAGGATGGTGGGCGGCAGGAGAGGTAGCCGCGGTATTGAAGTCGTAGGGTGATAGCCGACGTAACCGAGAGTGGGAAGGGCGGAAGGGACAGTAACAGCGAGAAGTGGGGACCTGACTGACCGAAACGAGATCACGATTTTTCAAACGCCGACCGTACCGAAACGTTCCCCAGGAAGAGGTGCAATACCAGGGAGCAGTACCACCAGGTCAACTACTTCACCGATAACCCGAAACTAGCAGCCGTGTGCTGACGGATTGTGACTGTACCCAACCGTTGCAAATGCCAGGGCGAGGGGCCACCACGCAGGTGTGGGGAAGAGGATGAGAAGAGTAACCGTAGCCCCCTAGACAAAGGCTGCCCATAGACAGTGCCATCAGAAGGGGCCAGAGGGGAGGGCCGGATGGGAGGAGCTTCACCCTTCTAGGCAACGAGGCCATCAGAAAAGGGGAGAGGGATACCAACCAACGATGATTTCTGATGGTGTTGAGATTTCAATCGCCGGAGGTGTAGGAGAGATGGTTCGTGTTTCTCCTGTACTTCCATATTAGCTTATTTGATACCTAATCTAAGGCCTCTAGGATACGCCACTTCCTTCGTCATAAACTCGTTGAATTGTGCTCCCAAAACAAAAGAGGAATGCTTCCAGCCCACCCCTAGGACTTGAGATAACTATTACATAGGGAGAACTCGGAGATACCGCAAAATTTGGTCAGACTGGAAATGGCGCTAACGCGAAGGATCGGCGTGTGGTGTAATTTTGAGGGGGTGGCAGGGCAAGCGAATATAAAAAAGAGAGCAAAAGATAGTTAGATGGCTGATTCATCCCGGTTAATTTTCAGTATTTATCATAACTTGATGGCCCATTGGTTCAAATCCCTATTTACTAGTCCAAAATCTCCAGTATTGGTAGTTGTTGTCACAAGAAGGTTGGGTGACTCCTTGATGAGGCTGAGTATCCGCAAAGCCATGTTGGTGGCAACTCGCTTTTCTATCTACTTTGGTAATAGCGCCATTTCCAGTTTAACCAAATTTTGCGGTAACAGAGGGGCGGGAATCGCTCCACCTCATGTTACACCACACCCGAGCTCTTAGTGAGAACTCACTCACGAGTCCATAAGAATAATGCCGTACCGCCAAAAAGAGTCGAAAGGAATAGAGTTCAGCATCCAGGATCCCCACGTGGTCACCCACGTAGTACTAACCAGACGATACAGTACTTATTTACAGCAGAGCGGGCGGGATGCTAAGTTTTCATAGTTCTCTAGCCGAACAAGATTATTCCTGCAGCCATTGTCTTTTGGTCCTGGTTGTCATACTGCATCACTCGGGTTGGTTTGAGCCCCGACACTTGATACCAAGATATCTCTACCCCAAGCACTTTGTCGATGTGCCTTCCTTTAGTCTCCAATTGAATCACTGGCTGGGATAGGTGAGCGATGTCATGCTTCTCCTTCTCCCAGTTGTTATAGTCGCACTTTTCTTAGCCCTTGTCTGGTGTTTCGTTGTTGGTAGTGTGCGGGGGGGTTGAGTTGGGATCTGGAGGCGATCGCAAATAGCTAAACTATATTTCCCGTTGTTCACTATTATGTTATGAAATGAGTTTTTACCGAATAAGCATCTTTTGTCTGTCTTCCCTATTACTGCCTCCGAGCTAACGTGTATTACTTTATCGGCAATAGCGATTATACCGGTAGTCTATAGTAGCTTAAGAAATGAACGGAACGAACCGCTGACCTGTTGTCAGCCGAGAAGATTCCCCAGACGAGAAGGTGAGGAAGTAGAGACCTTGCTCTGGAAGGCACTAGTGATAACAATATGCCTAAAGTAGGCACCTGCACGCCCCTGATTACAGTGGGAGCTCCAGTGCTTTCTAGGCGCGCGGAAGAAATCCCTTTTCTAGAAACCCTCAATTGTACTTGAATGCTTAGAGTGGAAAAACTGTCAGCTCTCGGCAAAGGTGTGGGGATCTCGAATGCCCGGTCTTCGGGACTTGAGAGCGCTCCGGCGAATCCGGTTCCGGGCCCGTTGTGTGGCCGGGGGTTCTTATGAGTACGACGGGGTTGTATTAAGTGTGCTATAACGTCCTTTGCCATCCGGCAAATCCCGACGCGGTCCTCCTCTCACCTCCCGTTACATCAGTATCAAGACCGATAGTGAGCGCTTCAAAAGTACACGTTGGCCCCAAGGGGCGCTTTTTTCTTCTTCTTTTCTCCCTATCTCGGAGCGCTCGGTATATATATACTCAGGACACTGAGCAAAAATGGTTCGCGGTGTTGTGATGCAATAACACGAGGGTGGCCGGCGTAACATACAAGTACCGGTGCTATAATACTAGCGTGAGTATGATACCTGGTCTGAGCTCAGCCGTAATAACCCTAGTCCAAATCCAACAGTTGACTAAAAACAGCCTTGCCTTGAGGTGCCGGGTCACAAGTCACATATGTCATCCCCTAAGTTGATAGAACTACCGTTATTATCCAACTAAGCTAAGATAGCGCTACGGAACCTATTACAGTCACTCGTAGTACTGGGGGGAATTAGGGACACTTCATAGGAGCTCCTAGTGTTGGAAGATTGCCGGTACACTTTTTCCTATTGTGAGGGAGGGTTAAGTTGCCTTACTGTACTCGAGCACACTGGATTTTGTCGGAAACACCACAGGGGTGGATGCATACCTATTAGTCCAGGACTTTAATATTGGCCAGAGAAGCCTTAAGGTCTCAAATAGCTAAGGGAGGTTGTCCGCCACCCGCCTTGTAACCAATGAAAAGATTTCCTGCTGAAGTTGAGAGTTGACTGTGATTGGTTATTCCAGATTCCAACATATTTGCTACTCCTGCATCCCCACGTTTCCCTTGATGTTCGATATCATATTTCCTCTCCAAAACTCAGTGATTACAGGGGCCCGCCCCGATTCTAGAATTAAAGATAAGCTATGCTCAGTAAAAGTATATACAGAAAACCATATGTGACCTCGCCCTCTTCGCCTACAACTCTGCTTATTCACAAACCCTCACTCGCCCCGCTCTAGTGCTCTAGAATCTATGACGCCATACCGAACTTATGAACCCAATAGAAAAAACAAAACCTTGAAACTATGCCCCAATCTTCGCTTTAACTCTTGGAAGTATTCCCAGAACATTTCCATGTTTTATCCTCCTGATCTCCTGATATGTAAATACACCGTCTTCTTGGAACCCTTGGATAAAGGCTTTCCCGCTTGGGCCAGGCACAAAGGGAACTAGAAGTAACTAATCAGGGCAAGCTCGGTAAGGTAGAGAAGTGGAGAAACTTACAATCGGTCCCAACAAGTAACTTCTCCACACCGACAAACTCTTTTAGAGCTGCCAGCTGCGACACAGAGGTAGCGCTTGCCAAATCAAAGTGATAACTCCGAAACTGGTCCTCCGCTTCTTTCCGATCGAAGCCACCAAACCTCGGGATCGCACTCAAGGTAGCAACCCGATCAGCAAGGTATGGGAGAACGCCCCCGCCATGGCAAAACACCATAGTGAAGTTCGAGAAACGCTTCCTCGCCCCGCTGAAGAAAAGGTTGACGATAGCCCTCGTCGTATCGAACGGAAACTCGAGCATCGGCGGAACAATCCCATGGCTAACGGTATGCCAGCACTTTGGCACGGTGGGGTGTACAAACGCTGGGATATTTCGCTCGTGCAATCGTTCTAGTATCGGATCGAGGTGCGCATCGCCGAGATAGTGCCCGTCGTGGTTCGTAAAGAGGCCGACGCCGGCGAAATTAAGCTTGTCAATGCAGTAGTCTATTTCCACTAAAGCTGCTTCGACATTGGGTAATGGGAGGAGGCAGAACGCGCCGAGGCGTTTTGGGTAGAGGCGTGTTAGGTTGTGCATGTACTCGTTTATCCTTCGGCTGAGATCTACCGCTATTGGATTGCCGTGTAGGAAGGCTACGCCGGGTGCTGATATACTTAAGACTGAGTAGTCGATCCCGTTCGCGTCCATTGAAGAGAGGTGTTCTTGAATTGTCCACTCTGGTATCGGCGTCCCGTCAGCCCAGAGTACGCTCCCGTTGCGGAGCTCGTACCCTGAGTTGATCATGGCTTCGCGGTAAAAGTCTGGGATTATGTGAGAGTGGGTGTCAATAGTGTATGAGCGAGGTATCGCTGCGCCCCCTAAGGGTAGCAATGATGAAAACAGCTGGGCGTAGCGATGCAGGTACATTTTGTTGGTGCGCTTTGTTGTTTTTTGCGGGATGCATTGAGGCAGCTGGAGTTGTTATATGGAGATTCTTATGCTACCAAGTTGATGATAGTCGAGTGAATGAGGTTCTGGTTGGTCCGTGCTTTGAACATTGTGAGACAGTGCACAGCGAGACCTTGTCGGTAGTTGGTTTTTTTTATTTTTTTGTTTTAATTGAATTTTGCCCCCACCGGCAGGGTTACCTCGTGATCCGATGATGTTAGGTCTCGTCCGTGTTGGTTGGTTAATTACTTAGCGCGGGACACCGATAAGACCGGACAGAATTCCTGCTAGACTAAGCGGAACCCAGCGGTTACTTACCGGGTTGGACTAATACTACCGCACTCTATTACAGTACTCGAGTACGAGTACAACGCTAGGATCATGGGTTGGTTTTACAACATCAAACGACTAGTTGCGATCCTCCCGCGGCCTAACAATTGATGACAATTCCCCTAATAAATTGATCAGCCTCGCTTTTCTTTTCTTTTTCTTTTCCTTTCTTTCCTTTTACCCACACGAAGCGTTGATTCTCACAAAATCCCTTACGTGGAGTCCAATGACATCGGAAGAATCATTCATCGTCACTCGTGAGTACGGAAATATGACAATTCTCCCCTAAAAATCACCATTCATTTCCCCCGCCTTCGAAAACAAGCTCTCCCAATATCCTTGCAAATCTCCGAGCGATCCCCCAATGCCCCACCCTCCTCAGCATATCTGTTAAAGCGCATAAATTCGCCTTCTCGATGACTCTCCGCCCGCTGCCCACGGCGCCAAGTATTTTATCTGTATCCACACCCAACATTTCCATTTCGCCCCATTCCCTGTCCACATTTCTTCCATCATCAACCTGCGGCGCGAATTTTGTCCAGCAGTACCAGATCACCCCTGTGTGAAACAATGCACGGGGCACGTGGATGGCTGGCTCCGCATCTAATGGCGTGTTCGCCAACTGTTTTTGCAGGAGGGTCCCATGAATCACGGCGCGTTTTGCCGATGGGGTTGATGCCCATTTCATCGCGTATGCTACTTCTTCTTGGGCCAATGAAGGGGGGCTATTGACGTCACGCCCAATGGCTAGCTCTAACTTATTAATATCGACGAGCAAATAAAGGAATACCGCATGCCATAAGGCCATGAGTGAGAATGTACATGGTTGCGGCCCGTTGGGGGAGAGCTTTAGTGCATTTTGGTAATAGCTGTGCCACTGCATCAACGCTGCGCTTAGGGAGGAGAAGGTCTCCTGCGAGCGAAGATTCCCAAGCGATTGAGCGTCGCAGGCTGCTGCGTTGATACTTAAGAGCGATATGTATAGCGTATACATGCACGTGTAGTCAGCCGTTACGACAGGCGGCACAGATACGGTCATCGGACACGGGCTTGCAACAGGCCACGATGGAAAAATCCTATCAGAAAAATCTTTAAAAGTCTTTATAGGGGCTGAAGTGATAGCGTTAGGATCCTGCGCGAGATAACGAGCCGCCCATGCGCTAGCCGTGGGGGCTTCGAAAAGCTCGGTTGAACAGGCGAGCGGGAGTATGTTGGCATGGTGGCGGAGAGCCGGCTCGTGATGGAACATGCTAGCCAACTCAACATCATGAATATACAAACCGAGTACCGTCCTATGAAACGTGAGCGATTTGTGCTGGAATTTCCGGAGAATACTACCTCTTAGCCTCTTCTACCTTCACCCACTGATGCCAAACCCTCTCTAGGGCCTCACCGGATAGCCCGGAGGGGGAGGGTGTCGTCTTGTTTCGTTGGAACATTCCCGCTCTTCGTGCCCACTATGTTCCGTAAGCTTAAGGGCTATTAGGTCAAGGGCTATTACGAGGAAAGACGTACTGAGATGACAGTTCCGTGGAAAGCGCTAATGATCGCTAGATGGCTCGGGGACTACGAGTGTCAGAATGGCCAGATCACATGAATTGTGGGAAACTTACTCCCGAGAGTAACCCATACGTCTGCCCGATGAGTGAAGATTGTATCAAGGCTAGTTCTTCCCCAGCTCCTCGTACGAGCCTTTTTTCCCACTATAGAAAGGTCAGCCCTAGAAGATATTTGTCGAAATGGGAGCGGAACATACTGATGCAAGAATAACCTTATTAATTCTTTCAAAAATCCGCTCACCTCGCTTCCGTGCACTCGCAGACCCAATGAACAGACTTCCAAGGGTGCATATCGTAAGCAGCAAAAATGAATTCTCGGGCGTCGGTTTGAACGTCGCGCGGTGCAAAATCGGCAGGAGGGTGCTACACTTGGTAAAATACATTTGCACGCACAGGTTCTATCACAGATTAACTTCTGTCCACTGAGGTCTGGCGGGAATCGTACCAGAAAGTCCACAGAGGGTAGTGGCTCTTCTGCCCATTTCGGCTTCATCTGGTTCGACAGCCTCCGCCGATATTGCTCGTCAAAAACACCTGAATTTTCATCTCCAGCGTCTGTCATCTCACGGTCAGGAGACATCAGCGAGGAGCTTCCGGGCCTCGACGGTTCGTCATTCTCTTCCGATGGATCCATTGAGGTAAACCACAACCTCGCTACGTTTGTCTTTAGGGGCTTATACTCGACGGCAATTTGATTCTGACTTTCTTGTAAAGCCGTTACAGCTGGTGGGGGTAAAACAGATGAGACAGCATCACCATCCACGTAGTGATTAGTATTGATATCTGGAAACCCAGGAATAATCGAGGCATTTAATGCCCCAAAATCAAAGCCCTGTCCGATCAGCCAGGAAGGTTCGGCAAACAAAGCTTGTGCCCATTGATCTCCCGAATCGAAACCGGGGCTTACGGTGGAAACAAGATTAATTTGCATCCCGTCCGCATCTGTGACGAACGGTGTGGGATTGGGGTGGTGGGGGCTAGCATCATCGAGCGATGGGTCAACGAAGGGCGGAGATGTATGAAGCCCGGGTAGAGTTCCTTGAGGGATGTTTTGGGGAGAGATCTCTAGAGTCGGATCTACGGACTGCATGGACATGGGATCATGGTGCCTGGCGGGATCTGACAGTAGTCCACTTGGAGAATTAAAGTTCCCGGTCCCGCCGCTGCCATGATCGCCCGCCCCACAAGTGTGGCTATCGTAGCTACCAGCGTCCCCGTGAAAGTTTGGGGAAATGGATGGCGAGTAGAAGTTTGTACCAGATGTTGAAATTGGAGAAGGTTCTTCTCCCTTATCCCCGTCGAGATCTCCCGTAGTTAAATTGGCGGAGGAGTGAACTCCACTTCCTCCTCCGTTGTGCGATTTGGAGTGTCGAAGCAAAGTATCACTAAAGAATAATCAGCAAATGCCAAGTCGACAACAGAATGAACAGTGCAACACAGTGAAGAGCAAACAGAGCTGGGAGGCAAACTTTCTTGTATACTTTTTTCCACAGGTCTGGCACTGGAAAGGACGATCTTTTGTATGTGATCGCTCGTGACGCTCCAGATGTTCTGTTTTTGAGAAGAGCTTGCCGCAGTAATGGCATTTCCTCTCTTTAGCGACGCGCGGGCCGGTTCGCTTCATTTTTCCTCCTCACAAGCAGTTCACCTACAAGTACTGATCCCTTTCTTGGCTATCTCTTCCCCTTTTCCTTTGTGGCGGGGAAGAATATCAACAATATTTCGCAGCGTTTTTTTCGAGTTTCCGATGATTTATTTTTTGTCGGTCGAGAAAGTGGCGGGACTTAGCCTGGGTCTAATAGAGGCTAGCGAGGTGTGTAGAAGGTATCAAAGGCAGAGGCTTCCCCACATCTCGACCTCTCTACATTCCTTTTACAATGCCTTTTTTCTCCCCTGTTTTGCCGGTAAAGATATGTAAGCGTGGACTCTGGAGTAGGACTCAAAGGTGAGTGAGATTGGGATATTTAGCGAACAAAGAATGGATCAAAGAAGTGGGTGTCCATCCTAACCCTGAAGTTACCAGAATGATAGCCCCCCTCCCAGGACCCCCTCAATTCTCCCACCTGTTGATTCGATAGAAAGCAGAAACTCAAGCGGCTATACTCCGTACCGGACCAGATCGAGTATCATCCCCTGTGAGATGACCTCTCAAGTGAATTCAGCGTCCAGAAATTATTAACCCAGAGTACAATTATTTAAGCGATGTCACTTAAAGCCAGTACAGCCGGCGGAGGATTATTTCGTGAGGGGTTGACTGAAAGGGTGTAGAGCACCCAAGTAATCAGGTTGGCTTTCTTTATTTTAAACCCAAATCAGAGGAAACGAGGGAGGAAAGCGCATCCGGTCGATATCCTTTAATGGCGGATGACGGTTACCAGCGTTGCCGTTTCGCAAGGAATCCCTTGATAGAGTGTCTCGGGATGTCGCGACAAACCGTGATGCCGCTACCAGCACAGTGATTGAGAAGGGCGATAGTGTAACAACAATGTAGTTGATGGATCCGGGGGAGAAATATTCTCTGTATTTATGCTTCTCGTGCGAATCCTCTTGGAGGAGAGGATTAAGAATGTCGGATTTGTCAGAAGCCATCGACATCCGGTATGATACGACTTCGTATTCTCACATAGCCTCGCTACACAAAGGGACTTCTGGATTAGGAAGCAAAGTCATAATTAATCACTCGTCTTGGCACTACATCTGAGGAGGCCCATCCTAACCTTGATGCTTGAAGAGCAATATCATGAGGTGGAGCTAAAGAGGATACATGGTGGAGTATGATGCCCGTACTGTACTTGTATGTCGTGCCACACGCTATTTCCAAATGTCCGCGCGGATTCTGTACCGCACCGAACAACCTACATGTATGATTAACGACCCCCAAGCAGAAGGCGATGTGAGGTAGTACAGTACAGCAGTAAAAACACAAACTTTAGTTCGCCAAAAAAATTCTTAATTTAATTATTGGTAAATACAACAAACACACCAAATACCTTAAGGGCCGCTATAAATCAGACACATCACTCATCTCTTAAAACCTTTCCAATCATCCCCGCAGCTTCCATCAATTCATCCCGCCCCGCGCATGCGGCGAAGGCAAACCTATCTGGCCGCACAATAAGGTACCTCTTGCCTGCATATTCTTCCTGTAGTCTATAACAGTTGTAATATAGTGGCTCCGGCCAAGTTGGGACCTTCTCACTGTCGTTGCACACCTTGGCTTCCTCCGCTGAAACAATTCTCACAATCCCCTTATTCCGCGCCATGTCCCTCGGAATAGAGTGGCGTGCAGCTGGATCCGAGAGGGAAGTGTCGTGAATAATGAAGGTTGCCTCCTCCGCGAGCACTTCCCCAGAGGAAATTTCGTCAAGTCCTGCAAGGCCCATTCTAGCGTCTTCTACCTCGTCAATAGAATCAAGCAGCGCCACTACTTGAAACAACCTTTTCTTACCCATCCGGAATATCGCGTCATCGGTAAATATTTCCCCTTTTCCGGCACCCTCTGCTAAAGGAGCGCTCCAGACCTGTGGGATACAGCCACCGCCACCCAGCAGTGGAAGGAATGGCATTCCCTTGGCCCAACTGTATTTGACCATGCCCTCTGCTCTGGGCCCCAGCTCCAGTTGATGTGCCCATGCGGGCCACAGCCTTATTAACGAGAAATAGGTGTTCCGGATAAAAGCTTTGATCCTGCTCGGCTCGTTGCAGAGATTTCCGTTTTGAATGGTTGCTGCGAGTGACTTTTCGAGTTGCTGTTTCCGCTCTGAGTACCAGCCCTCAAAGAGAGTTTCGTGGTTGAAAGTCGAAGCGGGGCGGCAAGCGAGGTTTAGACGCCAGGCGAGGGAGGATGCATCACGGAAGCCTGAGGCGATGCCTTGGCCGCCGACTTTGGGATTGTTAGCAAGTACAAAAGAAGGAGCCTGTTGGGGAATTAATTACATGGTGGGAAAACGTGAGCAGCATCTCCGCACAGGACAACCCTTCCCACTGACCACTTGTTACAACTTCTGGCAGCAAAGCTAAATGGCCTTGATCGAAGGACTTTGATGCAGTCTTGAGGAAAACAAACATCATCGTTAAGTCTGGGAGCGTGTTAGTTGCATTCGTCAAAAAACAGAGGCGTACCTACCCGTATCTCTTTCCACCATGTTTTAGGTATGGCCCGACGATCTTCCACACGTTTTTCCATTCTGCCATTTTCACTCCATCTTCTCCCTCCTTAACAATAAATTCAAAGCGCCAGAGCCGGTCTTTACTGAGCCCGAATCTCCCACAAACCGAGGGTCTATCAGGATTGCAGATGAACCTGAAATGTATTGGAAAGAAAGCATCGTAAACTTCCTGTGGAGTAAATCCCAATTTCCAGAGGGGAAAATCGGGATGCGTCTCTGGTGTAGGAAGAAGGATGTGCCAGTTCAGCGCGACCCAGACAGCATTATATCTAAACCTTTACCCAGACCTAGTTAGCTATTTGATCAAAGTAATTCAACGAAGGAAGATCTCATACTTATCAGAAGATTCGAGTTTGACGCCCTTCGCCTCCAAATACATCTTCCTGGTGAACCCTGTTTTGCCATCTGCTCCGACCAGAAATTTGCCCTTCAGCTTGTGCTCCCGCCCATCGCGAACGTAGGTCGCAATAACACCATCTGCAACCTCGTCAATCCCAACTAGCCCGCAACCCCCTCTAATCTCGGACTTGTTGGACTGTTCAACAACTCTCCTCAAACACCCTTCTAACACTGGTTGCTTGTGGCATAAAAACCCGACGTGCCCGGTTCCTCCTTCGATCTAGAAACGTGACTTAGCGGCAAGTCGCGCGTTTTCTGGAACAACAAGGGGGAAAATAAAACTAATGGTATCTACCGTAGCAAGGTTAAACCTCAAAAAAGGAGGAACAGATAAATCGTTTTTCCCAGGTATGAAATTGAAGTATCCCATTCCCTCGCCAATTTCTGCAAACGTCTCCTTGTAAAGCCCCACTCCCTGTAGTAGGCGGATCCCATCTTCGTCCAGGGCAATCCCGCGTGGGTCGGTTGTTATCTGGGTATCCCGCTCGAGGGTGATTGTGCGAGGCCTGGGAGTAGAACGGGAAAGTATAGCGGATAACACAGAGCCAGTTGGCCCAGCACCAATGATTATGATATCGCAGGTTTCCATCTCCGCACCAACCATTATGATGAAATGAATACTCTACGAAGGTATAAGATTCGTAGGGAGGGGAAAGCTATAGATATACGCGGAACAGCTACTACAAAACCCTATTTGGAGGGATCTACTGTACAAATAACACGCAGCAAAATCCCACTCAACTTTTTTTTTTTCCCCGGCAATGTTTTGGTTAACTTATCCGCACGGTCGACCCCTGACAAACAACCTAACACTCCACTACCCTTCTGGTCGTTGTTGGTTTTATCCGTGGCGGCTCTTAATGTACCGAATCCCCGGGATTACGTGTGTAGTTAACGGAGCACATGATGGTCTTTGGCTTATGATACCTTATTTGTTGGTTGTTGCCCTCACAGACTGCTCGCGAATTTCAAAGACATCCGGACACCCTAGCGCCGGGGACCTATCCTTTTGGTGGGCCTTAGCATCAGAGTGTCCAGATGATTATGGAATTTGTGAGTAAGTTACCTTCTGCTACTTGCTCTGGCTAATAGTGCTGGGGAGGAAGCACCCGAAAACAGGGATTCGCAAACGTATGGCGAAAAGTTCGTCCATCTCTTAGCCTTAGTACAACCTCACCGCTCCTGCCCTCGAATATTTACCTTCGTACGAGCTCAGTACCGGTCTTATGTCGTCGACACTGGGGTTCGTGGTGATTAGCTACTGTTGGGGATAGGGTGGTGAACTGTGCCGAGTGCGTGTGACCAAGTTAGTTTTTGTTGGTATTGTCAACGTCAAGGAGCACTGTGGAGTTGGTGACTTCTCTGGGTCATGCAGGAACCAACAATGACGTTCTCGAGTGATTGGATGTGAGAGTGTGCCAATAATTATATGCACCCTTGTCGATTTCACCTGGAGCTGAGGGTTTCTGTGAGGGAGGAGCTTGGTTGGAGTTTTGCCGATAAAACTTTCTAGGTCTCCCCTCCCAGTGAAGCTTATTACAATGCCATCGGTATCCCAGCCGGATCCCCAGAGTTACCGGACAGTGCCATCGGTTACTACGTCCGGTTAGTTCTTAAAGTAAGACGGCACCAGCATCTTATGCGGTGAAACAATCGCATACTCGAGTATTGTGCTGCATCGGACTGAGAACGAGTGCTGCATTCGCTCACCTTGAGCTTCTATTTATTCTTGAGCTAACATTGGATGGCGGGTGTTACCGAAGAAACGAAACCGAAACACTACTCGAGCAGAAGAACTACCGTGCCACGTGAAGAGCAGCTGGGTATGGCACTGGCAACAACTTGCCGCGCCGTCCTGAATGCTGGACGGTACCGTACTAGTACCCTTACGGCAGGTTACCATTGAGTGGACAGTGTTTAATAGAAGTATTTCTAACACCGGTAGGGAGGGTCTCGGATGCTAGAGGGTGTACGAGTACCAGTACCCGACGCATAACCCGCATCCTTCTTGCGCAGACTTTTTTTCACAGCTTTAGTTGAGGTCGGGTTCGTTTGTTAGCCGAGGTACTTGCATGCATGATTATGGGGAAATTTGGGTCGGAAGTTCACACTGCAGGCAATGTAGGCATATTCCTATCCTTTTCGTTCATCCCAGTACAGGTTTCCCAATTTGCGTGTTACAATTTTCGACACTACCTCCTATCCAAGGGGCTTAGAGTCTAGTATGCTCGCGCCTCTCCGCCAATATTTGACACTTGATATGTTATAGCAGGGTACAGTATTTCATTTTATCCCAAAGAGTTAGATTCCCGTACTAGCTACTAGCTACACAGGGGCTACGCCCCTTCGGTGTAAAGGAATTTGTGCCATCTGCTACGAGATATCCGGCCCAGATCTTAGTGGAGAAGGATGAGTGCTTGCGTCTTTCTCCCTAGAATGTTTAGGCTAGAGAAGCTAAGGGCGCGATGCGGGGTGTGTGGGCTCTTTTTTATATGAGATAAGATTTCCTAGTGTGTCTACTGGATGCTCTCGCTAGCCTCGTGATTGATATATCAGAGGGTATCATACGGTATCATATATCGTATGAAGGCTACTTCCTAGGGTGGTAGGGGTCTGGGGTACTTGTTCCAGGAAAGAAGTGTCCCGAAAGGGGGATAGATGGTTTGCCGGGTTCTCAGATACAAGTACCGGGGGGTATGCTTCCGTACACTACAACATAGTCAACCAGCAAAACAATCCCTCCCCCGTACGAAAACACATCCGTGGGCACTTGTACCTGCGATATTTTGTAATAATATTATCATGTAATATTATTTTCAGATTCTTGCCTGGGGCAAGTAAGGGACTGGGAGGGTGGATCATGGATAAGGGTGGTAACGAATCATTAAATTGGATGGGGGTGCATTCTGTTTAGATTGGATCGGAAGGGACGAGAAAGAGGGTTTGCCTGAATGGAGCTTACGACTATCTGACGGGAATTCGATACTTTTGGCTTAACTTAAAAAGATACTTTTGTGCCAGTGCACTGTACCCTTTATGTTGGCTTTATACTCATTATCGTCTATTTCTAGCTCTATCATTTCTTTTAACTCTCCTCCTCTCCTCCTCTCCTCCTCTCCTCCTCTCCTCCTCTCCTCCTC
>Ga0307509_10003770_pt1 | contig 22559 bp, 23 predicted proteins | sample 10_EM_MG_FD_202245 | JGI IMG/M metagenome (GOLD analysis project Ga0307509, IMG submission 202245) | Populus trichocarpa ectomycorrhiza microbial communities from riparian zone in the Pacific Northwest, United States - 10_EM | ecosystem: Host-associated > Plants > Roots > Unclassified | place... | reverse complement strand
TGGGGGTGATAAGACGTCCTCGTCCATGGGGTCGACGGGGGACTGGGGGCGGGATGGGTCGCCGGTGCGGGAGTCGGAGGAGGAGGCGTGGTCTGACGGAGGAGGGGTGTGGATGGCGGCGGACATGATCTGGGGGGGGAAGGGGGAGGGTTGCGCTGGCAAGGGATGGCGAGGGAAATTCAATATATAATTACCATCCAATCACTCATTTGGGAAATCAAAATCGAAAGATTAGATAATCCTTTTTATTATCTAATACGCGTATCCCAAATCTAATCTCTCAATTTCAAATCAAACTCGTGGGTTGTCGAATTATTATGCTCTTCCTTCTCGACAACGGTGCTCATTCTATCAAGTTCGGCCACGACCACGAGCCAACGTATTTTTTCCTTTTTTCCAAAAACAAAAGTGATGATAACAAACACGCATCTCCAGCGTGTTCCAGAACGCTGTCGTCCGCTCAAAGGGCGACAAGCAGTCTTACTATGGCCACGAGATCCCGCTCTGCAGGGACAGATCATCCCTCCACTACAGGCTACCCTTTGAAAAGGTCCAGTGCGCACAAAGACATAATCCCTGTTTCGCCTATTCACCCCCATAAAGGGCTATGTCGTCGACTGGGACGCACAAAAGGCCATTTGGGATGGGATGTTTCTTCAATTCCCAAAGGTAGCCCCTTCTCTTGGCCCCCGGTCGTTTCTCAAACACGAGTTGCATTAGGCGGACATCCCGGAATCCTCCATTCTGATAACCGAGCCTTACTTCAACCTTCCCCAAATCCAGCGGATCTACGACCAGTTCGTCTTTGAGGAATACGAATTCCAATCATACTACAGGTGTACCCGTCCGTGCATCCCGAACTCCAAAAAAAAAACGCCCCAGACCCACCTCTCCATAAACAGCCGCTTCGCTGATCCCCCACGGTTCATTATTTACCGCACCGCACAGAACCCCCGATGGTGATTCACCCCCGCCCCCGGAGTGCATGTTAGTCATAGACTCTGGCTTCAGCTTCACTCATATCGTCCCCCTCATTTCCGGATCGATCATCTGGAATGCTGTGAAAAGGTAAAACCAATCTCATATCGACTGATTTCATTCTTGAACACGCACCCAGAATCGATGTTGGTGGAAAGCTCCTCACGAACCACCTGAAAGAGCTGGTTTCCTACCGCCAGTGGAACATGATGGACCAAACGTATATAATGGACGATGTCAAGGAAAAATGCTGTTACGTTTCTGCAAACTTCAGCGCCGATATGGAACTCTCGCGGTACGTCGCACCCAGCAGTAACCCAACGCCGCTCCCGCGTGTTTCATCCAAACCAATGCCGTTGCGCTTCCAGGGTGGAGCCACGCAAGAACCCCATCATCCTTCTATACGTTCTCCCAGACTTCTCTCTCAATCGGCCAGGGCAACTGCTCTCGCCCGACCAAGTCGTCAATGACGCGTCATGGCAGATACTAGAAATGAATAACGAGCGATTTACAGTCCCCGAGCTACTCTTCACACCATCCGACATAGGCATGTTCTTCGCTTCGCGTCAAACGAATGAATGTGACTCTAACCAGGGGACCGAATAGGGTTGGATCAGATTGGTTTGGCTCAAGCGGTTTCACACTCTATTTCGCTCCTTCCTGAAGAACTGCAGGGAATGTTCTGGGGCAACATCGGACTTATCGGCGGCAGCGCAAAGTTTCCGGGCCTCGTACCACGCCTGTAAGTTAAATCCGGTTTCCGTCAAGCTTTCGTTTTCGCTCTATCTTATCTTTGCACTCGGATATGAACGCTGACGGATCAGAATGAGCGAGCTTCGAAGTTTAGCATCGGTCGATTATGAGATCGCGATATACCAATCACCCGAGTAAGTGAGCCGAGACCTCCTCCCCACTCCCAACTTCCGAACACCGTTTGACCCGAGATCTTCGTGACTCTTATCTCTTTTTTTTATCCCCTGATCTTCTACCCCTTCAACTCATGTATCCCATCCGCGGCCCTCGTGATTTCTCGCTGATCATCGGAAACAGTCCAACCACCGAGGCGTATAGTTCCGCCTACCAGCTCGTCACATCCTCGCCGTCACTTTACTCTCAGCGATACGCCATCACGCGGGAGGATTATCTCGAAATCGGGAGCGACATATCCAGGAGACGCTGGAAAGGACCGTACTCCGACGTGCCGTTGCGTGTCGACAGCAGATTCAAAGAGTAATAGGACGAGATTTTCCGGAACTACCACGGCGTTTTTTCACATATAACAACCGCTATACGACTTGTAGAGGTTGCTCCGTTACTTCACTTTCATATGTCCCCGTCGTCAGGTGATTTCTTCTTGAGGAAACCGTTCATCCGTTCAGAATCGGCTGCTGCCCAGGTGGTCGCGTCTGTTGTACGTGTAAACTTGGGGTGGGGGTGGGCAGATCATTCCCCGAACTTTCTCCCCTCGATCCGTCTTTACCTTTGCCTCTTTACTCTGCCCAGCTGAATGGTTGCTAGGATGTTTTTTTAGGCTCGGCCTAGCCGTAACTCGTGGGGAGCGGTGAAGAAGGAAAAAAGATTTTCTTCCGGTCCCGCGTTTTTGCGGTGAGAGGTGGAGAGAAGTGAGCAAACTTTCAGGGCGGCTTTGACTTGATTCCAAATAGCGGGAACCCTGCATACAATTATTACAATCTGTCTCGTTCAGTTCATCGGCATTGCGTGAAGTGAAGCCCGTCTTGTGACCGATCTGTTCCATTTCCTACATCATCCGCTTTCAAGCGGGTAAGCATACAGAAAAGGCTTTGCCGTATATACATATACATATATCCTGACCGGAGGTGGGGGCTCTACAATCACCCACAACACACGAGTCCTGATACCCACGATGCCGAGCAAGGCGTTTACGGGTTTTTTGCTTCCTCGGAACCTCTTTGCGCACAAGGCGAGATATCAGAACGGTAAACATCGGTGACCAAACTGGACACCGTACACGTATAAGTACCATCCCCAGTACTTGAAGGAAAGTTCCTCTTTTCAACTCGGCGCTTCCTCACGGATCTCAGACCAAAAGAACGAAGGAGGGAGAAGGAAACGGAAACAATAAAAAAACCTCCGGGAGGAACCGGGGGAGGGGGGGTGGACAAAGGACTACAAAACGTGGTTTCATTCGTGCACTCCACCCTTCTCCGACGGAACCTATTTCGTTCTCCTTCCGCGTTTTTCCCAGATCCAGATGAAACGGACCCTGGGATCAGAAGAAGAGAACGGCGGTCCTTGTAGTGAACCGTAACGAGAGAGATCATATCATATGCGCGTTTGTACCCATATACAAATCACAATCTACCCGAGCGGTCGGACGTTTAGACTTCCCATCCCCTCCGCCGCCGGGAATTTCCCTGCCCGCCTTTGTTCTTCGTCTCTGGCTTGCTCGCTTGGATCCGATCTGAGGGAATAAGGGTGGTAGCGATCAGGGCCGGAAGTATTGTCCATGCAGGGACCTGGGAACCCAAGATGGCAGGAGTGTGGGATTTCCGAACACGTGCCAAGGGCCAAGAACATGTGGTTGGACGGATCCAAATATTCCGCGCGGAAACACGAGTGACGAGATGCGGAGACAGGACGACCGGCCGGTCGGCGTACATAACAGCATATGTACACATCCTCAGGCCACAGAGGGTGGGCTGGCCTATTCTCCCGTGGGACACACCGTCTCATTCCATACCGCTTTGAATTGGACCTTGAATCGGATCAGAAACAGCGTGCTTTCGACTCCAGCAAACCCGCAAACGATAAAACGAGATAATCCGTCCCTTCGGATCTGGAGTTGGGAGTGAGGGGGTCCAGGGACGCCTCCGGAGAGAGCCTGGATAGACGAGGACGGTCCCCGTTTGCCTCGCGTCGTCGGCACCGTAAGCATCAACATCGAACCACACACCTCGAGTCGCGTCGACAACCAACAATCCACGCCTAGAGGAGAACGACAGGATGCAAAAATAGCGCTGCACACATGGTCGGTACGCGTGGAGTTAAAGAATTTATACGGCATAGAGCAGACCGTACGAGGATGCCGAAAAATCAGACTTGCGTAAAATTCATGATCCTCGAAAACGGTGTGGTCCGATGGTCGGATAATTCGTCCATCAGTCCAACACTCTGAACACAAACCCGTTCGCGTCACCCGTCTCTCAGGTGTGTGGAGATAACGATAAGTTGTCAATTCGTGACACGTAAAACGGTCGATTTGCTAACCCCTATTCGTCTATTGGTATTGCCGTCACAACGACATGGACTGCGGCTCTAACCCGACCCTGCGAGCAAGACCACGAACAGTATGACGGTTATCGGTGTTTGGATAGGAAGAGACCTAGATTCGTGACGCGATCGCCGCTTTGGTCGTATTCCAACGAACGATGACTGCCGTCACCAATGAGGGAGATCTTTGGTAGTAATATGGGTTCAGAGAGGAATGGAATGTAATCTCACCATGTTGTACTAGGTATCGTACCACTTCATATCAATTCCATGGATAACCCAAAACGAACGACCGCCGGTAGCCTGTAGGCCAGGAAGTCTGCTACCAGCCGCGTGTTCGTCCAGAATCTTCATAGCTCGGAGTTACGTTCTGATGATCTGCCTCGGAAGCATCCAGCCGCGGAACACGCCTTTTCGATCGAGGGGGGGCGTGGGCGTAGTGCGCGGTCTGCATGGACGAGAAATGAGATAAGGATAACATGAATCAGATTAACCAACCTTTGGTGTAGTCCCCTATCTAATCTAATTCCACAGTTATCAATGTCAACAGCGACAGCTGGGGCACACGACCTACTCGCTCACTTACAACACAATAAGTAATCCTGTCACGCGTTTTCTTCGCCTCGTTGCAGACAGCGCTAACCTCAACCCGTGGTGCGTATCGGCGACTCGGAATGATGGAAGGGCGTGTACCCCAAAACCGAAGAGCTGGTGTTCTCCGTTTTTCTGGAAGGGAACCAAGTATCCACGCGAAGCATCAAAAGATCGATAAAGTTTTAGGAAGGGAAGGTCCCGTCAAGGATTTAGCCTTTGGGTTTGGTCATCTGGAGGGTTCAACGTGACCTTGCGGCTTGTAGATACCATTCCGTTGCATGCACATGCACCGCCTTGGCGATACAAATATGCCCAAAACGACAACAGGTGGACTCGTGTACTCCACGTTGCGAGGAAGTGGGACGATATCGCGCGTGGAATACGCGCAGCTCAAGATCTCGAGACACGAGGCGCGAAACAAAGCGGGACCCCAACTCCTTGAGCCTCGAGGCTTCTGAAAAAATCTGAGACACGGGTTGGCTCAACTACCATCCCTGCGGGAAATTACAAGGAGACAAAGGCGGGGCCACTCGCGGAGTCGGGTTTCAAAACTCCTGATATGGTCCTGATGCGTGATGGTGTGTGTGCCTCTTCCCATCTCCCTTGATTTTCAAACGGGAGGGCGGAGGTAAACCCAAACCCGAATGGCGCCTTTCTTCCCACCCGGGCGGCTTCGACGATGATCTCGCCTTGCTCGCAATTCCATTCTCACCCTTCCCTCCGTTCGGAGGTATGGGGGATCGCAGACCGAGACAGGCGTGCTCTGAGACGTGCCCGGTGCGGACTTATGTAGGGTGGAAGAGAGGGGGCGTGCTTTGATTAGATTACCTGGAAGTTTCATCCCAGTTCCCCTGGAAAAGAAGCGCCGAAGCTCTAACCCCGTGCGGGCGATTAGATTTCATGGAACCAGTCAACAATTGCAACCGGGTAACCGGGATCTGAGTGTCAGGTTACCGTGGCAGCGGACGTCGTCATGAGCGACAAGGAAAACGGTTTCCCACAAAGGCTCCTTCCAAGTTTTGCTCCTGAACACAAGTGTTACGAGCGTATCAGACGATGTGGGACGTGACATGATGATGGAGGCCGAGGGACCAGCGCTGCGCCCAGTTTGAGATGGACATGACGTTGGATTCGGTCGTTCCAACAAGCCACGTTTCCCGACCCGCAACACGGAATCGATTCGAATGTCTGCGGAGTTAGTCCATCCAAGAAAAGCGAGGTGGGTCCACGGGCGGCGGGCGCTCTCGGCACATGAAGGAACATGGAATTCGGATCAGAAAGGCGATAAGCGGGGGAGAGAATCCTCCGCACGTTTCGCAGTTCAAAATCCATTTGCGTTGAGATTTGTGTCATGATTGGTATGTACTATGTAACGTTGTTCTCCATTGGAACCTGAGCTTGTTCGAGTGTTGAGATAGCTGCGGTGTGGAGAAGAAAAGGGTGTCGGAGATGCGTAGCTCAGAGGTATCCTGAAACCACTCAGAGATACCAGATCCTGGCCCGGGCACTTGCGATTCGTTCCCATGGGGGTCTCACCAATCATGGACACGCCAATGGCCAACCAAGGCCGCTCGCGAAAGGGAACCAGGGAATGATGCAATGACGAAGATCTACCGGCCTTTGAATTTTGATCCCACCAAGGGTCAGCTCAGCCCACCCTCAGATCGCGTTCTTGCGGTGCGTGGAGCAACAGAACGCGCGCTACGCGGTGAGTAAAATGCGTGGAACGTATCACAGATCCGGGATTGGATCTGTCTAACACAATGGCAGCGGGAGCACACGCGGCTTCTGCCAACGGATGATATCGCCAGGATGATGTCCGGCGCCACTCTTCACTTCCAAAACACCCGCGGGCTATTGCATGCGGTCCTAACTGAAGTATATTTTTTCTCCAGCGATAAGCACTGAAGCCACCGCTTTCAGTGTTTCACCGGTCCCTGACCTTATGGCGCTCTCCCAGCCCAACTACCACTCGCCTGGCAGTTGCGATCCCAAACCACTGAAAAAGGGCAGATTGCCAGACCGTGCGCTCGTATCAGGTCACTTCCGACACGTGAAGAGAGTTACCTGTCACCATAACCTTTTGTTTTGGTTAATCGTGGGCCGGTTGAGTACCAGGAGGATGCCCGAGTTGTTGTAACCAAGCCCGCTAAGGACCCTGGCCTTCGCCTGCTTGGTTCCGAGCAGCCCTCCAACGACCCCAGTCCCATTCCAGTCTCCAGGAGCTCCCCAAATGAACTACGTGGACCGATCACGTTCGCCAATGAATTGAGGGTCGCAGTTCCAGCCTATGAGCTCCCGGAGGGCAGGCGGTCCAAGTCGTAAGGGGTATACCCTCAGTGAGTCCGCCGAGTGTACGGAGTCCGAGGGGGGGCCCGTTTTTTATGACTCGTAAATCCAACACAACCTCTCGTTCTGATCGTAGCATTTCGGAGAATTCCGTCCGTAAACTTGTGTCTACCTCGAACGTTCAAAGTCCTCCCCCCTCAACTTGCGGATAGACCGGGAGGGCAACCTACTTCCCCGCGATCCCCTCCTCCAGGTAATCCCCCTGGCCACCAGTCGGCTCAAATCCGTCTGTGTTGAGGGTTCACCGGAAAACCTACCAGACATCACCGCCCACCTAACCCACCCTGCTCCCCTTCTTGAGGATCTGTTGATAGATGGTGATTGTGAATCCGCCCCAGAGTCCAACACTGTTCTCACAACCTCACTCTTCAACGGAGACCTCTCTTCGTTGCGCAAGTTGTGGCTACGTTGCGTTCGGACCGAGTTGCCTTGGAGGAACATGGGCAACCTCACATCGTTCTCGCTGTGGAACACGTCGCCGGTCGGGGTCTCCGTCCTGCACCTTCTCGACTTCTTTGAAAGCGCTCCTCGCCTCTGCAAGATCAATCTCGACACCCCAACCACATCCGGCGTTCAAAATGGACGATTGGTGTCGTTGATGCACCTAAAGAGGATGGGAATCTTCGGGGACGTATCGCCCTCCATCTTGCTCGACCACCTTCTAGTCCCGGTTGGCACGAAGTTGACAACACGGATAGACATATCTGGCCCCATGTTTGAAGACCACCTGCCCAGGTCTCTCGACAACCTTCGAAACATCTCCGACTTCACCAAAATCCACTTACGCATTGACTCCTGGTATTCGGATGTGCGATTCAGTGGATCAAGCGGGCAAGTCCGCATGTTCTCCTTAACCCCCCTGGACAACCCCACCCCCTTGGTGTGTGGATCTCTGGGCCGGTTTAACACTTCGAAGACCGAACAATTGAGAATCGACTACGGTGACCCTCCGTCCATGGATTACCCTTATCAGACACTTCTCCAAATGAATGGCCTCCACACCCTCACGCTTTTTCAATGTCGAAACCCACACCTCTTCATCGACGCCCTGCATCCCGGTATAACCCCATCGGGGGTTGTGGTCTGCCCCAAATTGGAGGTACTCATTCTCATCCGCTGTGTCCATGGAAGGACTCTCGATATCGAAAGTTTTACAGGAATGGCGGCAGCGAGGGCGTTGAGAGGGGCGAAACTCAACTCCATTAGAATCCTCACCCGTGGTAGAGCCAACCAGTTCGATACGTCGGAGCTCGAGAAACACATCTTGCACGTGGAATGCGGTCCTGATGTTACCATGGCAGACGATGACAACAATAGTAGTGATGAGGAATATTGAGGACGTTGGGTAGGTTTGCGGCTGTGTTCTGGGTGGTGTCGACTCCGTCTTCGGCCTCCGATAGTGGGGGTAGCCCTTCTATTCCTCAATTCTACTATTACGAATTGTCACCATAGTAGTCGTCCTCCCTGTCGTCCGTATGCCCGCACGTTCTACGCTCCATTTGTACTCATGGTCGTTATCGATTACCCGTTGTCTCACTTACGTTTTTTTGTTGCTCCTGGGGGACTCCAACACTGCTGGGTAGACTCCGATAGGTGAGGGTCCCAACAAGACGGTTTGCGGATGCATAAACATCCACAAGCGAGGGTCCGACCATTGCGTCCCCCCATCAACTCGAGCTCCGGGGGTTGCATAGGTCACACCCCGAGCTCATCGCGCGTCCCCCGATGTGCTACCACCCAATGCAATATCTGACATTCTCTCACTATTACCATATCGTCAAGAGTTTACTTGGCAATTCTGTAGGTACGCGCTCATTGGGCGTCGCCCATCAGCGGGGGGCGCGAGCTTCAGCCTGTGCGGCGCGGTCGGTTGACGTTGAACTTACCGCGGGGTTTGAACTTTTAGAGTCGACGATCGTCAGCCACGTCTCTGGTGAACCTCAACGATCATGTCCACCCCCGCTGAGGGCTCTTCTATATCTCTGCACTTACGTGCAACCAAGAAAATACTACAAGATGTGGCTTTCGCCACGAAGTACGTCCAGAGCGACGAGATACGTCCCGTTAGAGGGCTGAAATTCAACTTGCAGGATCGCGGCGACCCTAGGCAAGGCTGAGGTTGGACAAATGAAATGGGACACATGGATTGTGACTGATGTGCCTTATATCCTAGCTCAACGCCCTCGAGCAAGACGCTATCGAGATTCTCTGCCTCATTCGGTCCCGGACAAACGGGCTTGCACCAATCAACCGGATCCCCCCTGAAGTCCTCACTCTTATTCCGGGCTTCTGGGACGTGAGAAACAGAGACGAAGATGTCATCGCGTTGACCCACGTATGCCGGGCTTGGAGGGAGATCTTCACGTCACGCTCCTCCCTGTGGTCCAATTTTTACTGCGCGGATGAGGACAAAACACGGATCTACCTCGAACGTTCAAAGTCCTCCCCCATCAACTTGCAGATAAACCGGAAAAACGGCCTGTTTCTTCACGATCCCCTCCTCCAGATTATCCCCCTTGCTACCGGTCGGCTCAAATCCCTGCACATTACGGGATCGTCGGTAACACTGCCGAATATCACCGCTCGCCTAACCCATCCCGCTCCCCTCCTTGAGGATCTGTTGATAGATGGCGATTGCGAATTCAGCCCGGAGTCCAACCCCATTCTCACAACCTCACTATTCAACGGAGACCTCTCTTCGTTGCGCAACTTGTGGCTGCAGTCCGTTCGGACTGAGTTGCCCTGGAGGAACATGGTCAACCTCACGTCGTTCACGCTGCGGAACATGTCGCCGGGTGAGGTCTCCGTCCGGCACCTTCTCGACTTCTTTGCGAGCGCTCCTCGCCTCTCCAAAATCAATATCCACACCCCAATCGCGGGATCCGATGTTCAAAATGGACGATTGGTGTCATTGGCGCACCTAAATAAGATGGGAATCTTCGGAGACGTACCGCCCTCCATCTTGCTCGACCACCTGTTAGTCCCGGTTGGCACGAAGTTGACAACGCGGACAAACGTGCGCGGCCCTCTGTTCGAGGGCCACCTCCCCAGGTCTCTCGATAACCTTAGGAATTTCCCCAACTTCACCAAAGTCCACTTGCACGTTGACTCCTGGTGTTCGCGCGCGCGATTCAGCGGTTTGAACGGGCAAGTCCACATGTTCTCCCCAACCCCCTCAGGCAGCCCCACCCGTTTGGTGCTCGATTCTTTGGCCCGGTTCAATACTTCGAAGACCGAACGGCTAAGGATCGACCACGGCGATACCCCGTCCAGCGATACCCTTTATCAGGCACTCCTCCCCATGAAGTGCCTTCGCACCCTCACGCTTTTCCAATGTCGAAACCCAAACCTTTTCATCCACGCCTTGGATCCTGGTGCAGATCCATCAGGGGTCGTGATCTGTCCCAAATTGGAGGAACTCGTTCTCGTGCCCCGTTTCAACGAGGAGCTACGTGACATCGAGGGCTTGGTAGGAATGGTGGCAACGAGGGCGTCGAGAGCGGCCAAACTCAAGTCTGTCAGGATCCACACCCGTGGTAGAGCCGTGCAGTTCAACGCGTCGGGGCTCGAGAAACACGTCTTGCACGTGGAACGCGGCCCTGGGGTTACTGTGGCAGACGATGACATGGATAGTAGCGACGAGGACGATTGAGCACGTTGGGTAGGGTAGGTTTGCGGCTATGTTTTCGGTGTCGGCTCTCGGTCTTCGGCCTCCGGTAATTGAGCAGCCCTTCTATTCCTCAATTCTGGTATTATGAATGGTCACCATAGTAGTTGTCTCCTGTGTCGTCCGTATGCACACATGCTCTACGTTCCATTTGAATTGAGTCACGATCGCTTAGTATCGATCATCGATTCATCCGTTGCGCGTTTTTGGTTGCTCCTGGCAAACTTCCGTAGGTGGGGGTCCCAACGCGACAAACTGCGGATGGATAGACATCCAGGGGTAAGGGCTGGCCATTGTATCCCTCTATCAACTTGAGCCCCGGGGGTTGCCATCGTAGAACACAGAACACCCATAGTTTGGGGTACACCCAAAGCTCATCACGCGTCCCCCGATGTACCACCCAATGTAATATCTGACATTCTTTCACTGCTAGCATACCGTCGAGGACTTGCGTGGCGGTTCTGCCGGTACGCGGCCATTGGGTGGACTGGTATCTGTGTCACCCACACGCTGAACTTACGGCGGGGTTTGAAGTTGTCGGGGACGACCGCCGGTCCCGTTTCCGGCGACACCAACCTCAACCATCATGTCCACCAACACTGAGGGTTCTTCTATGTCTCGGCGCTCACATGGGGCCGAGAAAATCCCACAAGATACGACTTCCGACACAAAGTACGTCTGGAGCGGCGAAATACGTCACGTCTGAGAGCTAAAACGTTACTCGCAGGATCGCGGTAACCCTCGACGAGGCTGAGGTCAGACGAGCTAAATGGGCGCATGGACCGTGACTGATGTGTACCGTGTTTTAGCTCAACATGTCCGAGCAAGACACCCTCCCCATGCGTTCACAGACAAACAAGCCGGCACCGATCAACCGGATCCCCCCCGAAGTCCTCACTCTCATTCCAGATTTCTGGGACATGCACAGTAGAGACAAAGATGTAATCGCGTTGACCCACGTATGCCGGGCTTGGAGGGAGATCTTCACGTCACGCTCCTCCTTGTGGACCAATTTTTACTGCGCGGATGCGGCCAAAACACGTATCTACCTCGAACGTTCAAAGTCCTCCCCCATCAACTTGCGGATAAACCGGAAAAACGACCTGTTTCCCCACGATCCCCTCCTCCAGATCATCCCCCTTGCTACCGATCGGCTCAAATCCCTGCGCCTTGTGGGATCGCCGGAAAGCCTGCCGAATATCACCGCTCGCCTAACCCACCCCGTTCCCCTCCTTGAGGATCTGTTGATAGACGGCGATTGTGAATTCGACCCGGAGTCCAATCCCGTGCTCACAACCTCGCTCTTCAGCGGAGACCTCTCTTCGCTGCGTCGGTTGCATCTGAGTTCCGTTCGGACCGAGTTGCCCTGGAGGACCATGGTCAACCTCACATCGTTCTCGCTGTGGTACACGTCGCCGGGCGAGGTCACTGTCCGTCACCTTCTCGACTTCTTTGAAGGTGCCCCTCGCCTCCGCGAAATTGAACTCCCCACCCCAACCCCGGGGTCCAGCGTACAAGATGGACGACTGGTGTCATTGGCGTATCTAAAACGGGCGGAATTCTTCGAATGCGAAACCACCTCCATCTTACTCAGCCACCTGTTGATACCAGTTGGGGCGAGTTTGACAACGTGGGGAGGTTTACCTGGGCCCCTGATCGAGGACCACCTCCCCAAATCTCTCGACAACCTTCGCAACCTCTCCGACTTCACCAAAATCCACTTACGCGTTCTTCCCTGGATTTCATTCCTGCGGTTCAGTGGACCGAATGGGCAAGTCCGCATGTTCTCCATGAGCACTCGGACCAATACCACCTGTTTGGTGCTCGATTCTCTGGCCCGGTTCAACACTTCCAAGACAGAACGACTGAGAGTCGACCACGGTGGCCCTCTGTCCATGGATTCCACTTATCGGGCGCTTCTCCCCATGGCGGCCCTTCGTACCCTCGCCCTTTATCAATGTCAAAACCCACACTTCTTCATCGACGCCTTGCATCCCGGTGTCAGCCCGTCGGGGGTTGTGGTCTGTCCCAATTTGGAGGAACTCATTCTTTTCGACGTCGCCCATGGATCGACTCTTGGTACCGAAGGTTTTGTGGGAATGGCGGCAGCGAGGGCGTCAAGAGGGGCGAAACTCAAGACCGTTCGGATCCTTGCCCGTGAAGTCGGGTTCGATGTGTTAGAACTTGAGAAGCACGTCTTGCACGTGGAATGCGGTCCTGAGGTTGCTGTGGCAGACGGTGACAGTAATATTTATTATGAAGAAGATTGAGGAGGATTTACGTGACGGGTTCTCAGGTGAGCACCGATTCTTAGTTTTTGGCATCCTATCACCAGGATACCCCTTCCAATACTACTACGAGTGGTCATCATAGTACTTGTCGTTTTCGTCTGTACGGCTGCACGCTCGACGTTCCATTTGTGTTCATGATCACTGCCGATCGTCGTTATTGGCATTACGCGTTCGTCGATGGACGCGTGGTCGAATGTGGGTGAGAGAAAACCCAGAGAGAGGCTCCCGATCGCCGTTTCGACACGCAACGGTCGGGTAAACTACCGTAGGCGAGGAGCCCGATGCAACAAACTGCGAACGCGTCGACATCCATCATGGACGCGGGGAGCTGGTCGTTGTGTCCCCCCCCACCAAGGTGAACTGCGGCGTCCACCGTCGGGGGAATTCGGGACACATAATTTGGAGCATCCCAGGGATGTTCTACTTGGCCCCACTTCTAAATGTGGCTCGGCCCGGCCTGGTGCACCCACGATCGGGTCTCGAAGCTTCGGTCACGAGTGCCCTTGTGGGGTGGTTTCACTCCAGCCTGACCTATGGAATGACGTTATCGGCTCCTCAGGGTATATAAGCCTGCGGGGGGTGGGATGAGCAGTTCCAACTACATCGAAGACAACCCTACGACCATGGTCAGTCGTACCCTCCCTCCGGTGGCCACATCCATACTTGTACTCACCAGGCTCTGTTGACAGCAATTGAATACTGGAATCCTCGTGAACCAAACCTGCGACAACCCCAACTGCAAGTGCGACGCTTCGTGAGTTTCCTCCGGTTACCCATATCTGTTCCACCCCCGGTCTTACTTTTGCTGCAGTTGTAGTTGCAAGGAGGGCGAATGTAAATGCCACATGTAAACACGTAAACCACTCATAGCGCCCGTCGCTTGGTGTACCCCCGCTCTATGCGATACTTATCTGACGATTCTCTTACCTATGTCGTTGAGGAATTGCGTGTCGGTTTTGCCTTGCGGCCGTGAGATGATCCGTAATACCGGTATACATTTCAGAGCGAGTAAAAAATCTGGGGGCGTTGCATATGAAGGTCAAAGGCGTTCAGGCTGATAAAACCAAAAGACTCACAAAATACAACGATGGGGCCGGTGACAGCAGCTTACTGAACATCGACCTGGAAAGGGTCTCCAGTCTGGTCCATGAGTTCCATATCATCTAGTAAGTCGCCCCCGTCCTGAACCTGCAGTAAATCGCCACCGTCTTGAACCTGGAGCAAATCGCCTCCGTCCTGAACTTGCAGCAAATCACCTCCGTCCTGAACTTGCAGCAAATCGACTCCGTCCTGAGCCTGCAGCAAATCGTCCACACTCTGAACCTGCAGTAAATCGCCTCCGTCCTGGACCTGTAGCAGACCGTCTCCGCCCTGGACCTGTAGTAAATCCACTGCGCTCTCAAACGATTCGCCGCCGGGGACAAGGTCCGCCATGGCCATATGCATGATGTCATCCGGGTTCAGCTCCCCCACTTCCGCCACCAACCCATGATCCAGAGTCGCGGTTGCCATAAATACCTCGGTATCGACCTCGATATTTTCGTCCTCTTGAGGTGCGGGTGTGGGAGAAGGGAGTTGGAACGAAACGGATAATGGATGTGGTTTCGGTGTGACTGGGCGTGAAGACGTGCATTCCTTCGCTTGTGGTTGTTCGGAAACTACTTGAGACTCGGGGTTTTCTTCGGCCGGGGTATCCTCCGCGTTTTCAGCGTCCTCCTCGTTCGTTTCGACCTCCTCGACGTCGTGAAGTGGGGCGAGCGGTTGATCGACTTCCTCCTCTTCGAATACCTGGATGGAGTTTATCACCAAAGGTCAAATTTCAAACGGACGTGTGTAAGAACCCGAGGAAGACGCGCCTGCTTTCGGTCCGTTTTCACCCATTTGTACACTTTCCACGTCGTTCCTGGCGTCGCGTCTTCTGGCATGGCCAAGACACGTTCCCAACACGGCGTTGGGACCATGAGTTGCCTACGGGCAGCCTCGGATGTAATAGCACCGAAATTGACCTTGCGTTTCGACATGGCGGGAGCGTGTTGAGCGGTCTACCGTAGAGCGGTAGCGCTGCACTCGGGTACGGGAAGCCATCGGGTTTGACTTTCTCACGGGCGCTCCCTCCTCTCGTTCTCGCCCACCTTCGGATCCTTTAACGTCCACGCGAGTCGGTCAACGGTCACGTGGGTGGCCCCTGCCAATCAGAGCGGAGCCGATTTAGAGACCGAGGTGAGGGCGTGGGGCCGTGCGTGGTGAGTCAATACTTTGGATTCTTGGAACACACGGCCACCTCACAGACCTCCCCGTCTTTGTTCCTTTTCCACCGTGGCCCAATAAATCCCAGAATTTGGACATATAAACGACGTTTGCGACTGGTTGGAGGTGCTTCATACCCACCACGACACTCTTTTCCCCACCTGCTGGACAGAACACCACACAACCACTCCACTATCACTTCAATCTCATATCTGTTATCGGCACAACAAATTACCACCACCACGATGTCGGACACGTCACCCTCCGCTAGGAAGAAACCTCAGTGTCGCAGCTGTGGGAACCCAATGGCTGGACACCGACGAGTCAGTGGCAGATACATGTGTCCAGACGACAACCACGACGTGAGCGACGGCAGCACGAAAACCGTTACGCCTCCTCCACGACGCTCCCCACGTCCTCGCTCTCACCCTCAAGAACAGTACACGCGAGAGACGCCACCACCCCCTACACCTTCAAAGCAAAGTACGAATCGGACCCCACGTTCCAAGGGTGCCAAACGCGAACGCACCGCGTCCCCGGAACCGACCGTCATGAACGAAGAATACCGCAAGACGCAAGACGAGTCGTTTTATACCGAGGACGATTCCGTTGAATCCCCAGCCCCACCCCCAAAGCGTGCTCCCAAGCTCAGACCCACGAGCTCAATACGAAATCTCGCCCAGAGATTGGGTGCACCCCTCGCCAGCATCTTCACCGCTCCCAAGTCCGATATCGAGGAGGTTCAGCAAGAAGCGGGGAGACACGGACTCTATACTGGCACGGTGTACAAGCCGAGGAAGATCAGGGAGGAAGAGAGTCAGCGTTGGATGATTCTGGGACGGGATCCGGAGGCTGTGGACCAGCTGGTCGACTGCAAGAGAAAGGATGTTGCTCGTCAACTGGAGCTAGAGTCCCGAACCACCACGCCTGTTCCCGTGGCTGGTACGGGTGCAGCGGCAGCTCCGATTCACGTTACTTGCAAAGGACTGGGCTTCTGGAGGGTTCTCGTTGCCCTCACACCCGCGGGTTGCATTGGGGCGATGATCATTTTCTACATGCTCGTCTATTCCACTTAGTATGTTTCGAACGTTGTATCGAACGTTGTATTTCTAGCTATTAGTCTCTCGTTTGGAGGACCAGTGACGAAAGTCTGGACTCGGATCTGGCCGTTGGTTGTTCACCCACTTATATGCGCTCATGTAATTTCTCTTATCCTTTCCTCGTTTGAATCAGTATCCAATGGATGGCGAATGAGAGCGACTCCCATCGGATTTACATCCCTGTCTCGAGGGTTGGTGGTATGGTTTGGGCGCTAAGGGATTCGGCCACCTGCTCGTACAAGCGAAAACCGTGAATGAAGCCCACATGCATTTAATTCTCACCATCATCTGGGTAAGCTGGCGGCTCAGGAATATTGGTACGCGCTGTTGGATGAACCCTGCCACGCGTGGGCACAGACCCGGTCATCAGCACGGACCGAGGGTCGCGGAGCCAAAATCCAACGTTCAAGGTCCGAGGTGGAGAGAGTTGAGAGGTTTCCTTGTGGCACAGGCACGAAAATGGCACTAGGATATCCTGACCGTGCAGTGTACCGAGCGAACCGTTATGCCACAGTGTCTGCTTCTTCCTCCGACCAACGGGACATCTCCATGCCGCTGTCGGGTTGGCGCTGTAGGTTCCGACACATAATCAGCGCTCCTCCAATGAGTTACTAACGACCTGACTGTGCAGCGACTGCTTAAATGGTGGGATATCCATGGACCCCCACTGTCGCATTCCTCCCGCCTTCCGCCAAATACTCTACACTGTACAGTACATGGCAGCCAACTCCAAATGGACCCCAGAGGAAGATTCGATCTTGGTCGAGGCCGTATCGTCGGGTACGTCCTGTGTTGTGGTTAGCTCGGAAGCATACTCAACGTATGAATACCAGCCGGATCGAGGATTTGTTAGAATACAATCGCCAAAAGGCTTCCAGGAAGGAGCAACAAGTCTTGCCGCAAACGGTGGATTCATTCGTTGGATCCTTCTGTTCGTAAAGGTTCGAGGAGCTCGGCCTCTCTCTTCATAGTGCTTATGGGGGTGCAGGCCGATGGACGACACCTGAAGACGCGCTCCTTATTACTGCCGTGGGAAGACATGGCTGTCACTGGTATCGAGTTGCGGAGCTGCTACCAGGTAGAACCGACGATCAATGCGCCAAGCGATGGAGGGAGAACCTGGACCCCTCAATCCGTCAGTCTCCATCTCCGTGTCCGCCCACATTACTGAACGCGCACCCGATAGGTCGTGATCCCTGGACGGAAACTGAAGATTCGAAGCTCTTGGGGTTATTGGAAAAATATGGCAAGCGGTGGAACGTCATTTCCGGGTCCATCAAGGGGAGACCCGCAGCCCAGTGCAGGAACCGGTTCCTCAGTCTCCAAAGAACCGGAAGGGTGCCTGAGGATGACAAACCTCCTGAGGGAACCGGCACTGATCGCAACACTCCTTCGGACACAAAGGTGGCGAATGTAAGGGTTGCTGTTTTTCAAACACGATTGGGACTTTCTACTAACGCGGTGACTCCAGCAAAGTGATGGGTGCTCTGACAACACTGCAACGGACGTCGAAACCCAACCAGACCTATTGATTTCTTGCGCTCTTTCGCCCGGAAGCCCATCACTGCTGTTTCCATCCCCTTCCTCGCCTTGTTCATTGATTCTGCGGATCCGTCGCTCCCAATATGGGACTCCATCTCAGCCGCTTCCCCACCGCCGCCAGTTTCAATTGAAGGCCTGGAACCGGCCTGGATACCCACAGGTTTCTATGGTGCGTCAATATTTGGCCCTGCCGGAGGTGTACAAAGAGGCTAACAGTTATCCAGATCCCCAGATGAACCTCGACTTCGCCACCGCCGAGTTTTTCGACGGCCAGAACGAAAGGGTTGCTCCGAATCTCTCGACCTCATCCTCGTCCATCGCACCCTCGCCGAGTACATCGTTTGAGATCTCCAAACTAAGCCACCCCGAGTACGCAGGAACGCCCGGTACTCTCCCCGACCTGACATCAACCGAGCAACTGTTCGATCGGAGCGAGAGCTTTATTCTGCTGACCAACGACACTGCACCCGCACGGATAACCTTAAACCCCTCGATTCTCCTGGCACATGAGTGGATCCAACCGTCCGCTGCCCATTCTCCGACAAACTTTCTCTCGGGGGCCGGTTCCTCGTTTGTGATGACATGTCCGCTTCCCTTGTGTTCGCATCAGTCCACCGAGGTGATCTCTATATGGCGCCACATAACCTGGGATCACCTGGGGGATAAGAACAGATGTTCCAAAGCCATCGCTGAGCTGGTTGAGAGGGTAGTGTTGGGTGCAGGGGAGTAGCAATGGACTTAGGGTCACGCTTGGGCGGTCAGGGTAGTGTTACATTATAATCGCTATTGCAGATCCTACAGACAGACTGGTATGTGTATGTGTTTTATGAGGGGTAGGTAATATGGCGTGCATCCGTTTGGAAACTGGAGCACGTTGAAGCGGAGAAAGAACGTGTAGCAGGCCAAGGAGAACCCCCGGTTATCATTGCCACCACACCCAAAACTATACTGGGAACCTGCCCTGAGTGCTCACGGGAAGAGAGGGCGTATGGCCTATACAGTAAAATACGCACAATCCGATTCAATCGCCTAAGCTCCACGCCTCAAGGGATTGGTTCTCCATCCCGTGGTGGGTCGGGTACCCCACGGGGTGGGGAAATGGAACAACTTTGCCCCGCCACGTAGCCCCTGATACGACACGGAGCGGCATCAAAGGCGGGGTTTACCCCGTGACAGGAATTGATTCCGGTGGATGACAATTAGGTTCGTAGAGCGATACCTTGAATCTGAACGGAGAGGCGGTTCCAAGGGGCGCTTGTTGCTGACGGAGATATGAGCAAAAGATCTGGAATGACGGTTTACTGGATTTGGTCTCCCTCCTTATCTCGCTTTTGATGGGAGATATGTGGTAAGCGAGGGGGATCGGTGAGGACGAGCAACCGTGGGAATCTGCTCCCGCTTCGGAAATTTCCTCCCTTGCTTCCCGTTGCACTCCCGACGAGGACAAAACATCCAAAAACGAGAGAAAGCCCACTTTGAACATACCCCAACAATAGGTAGGCAGTCTAGTACTGTGAAATGCGACAGAACCACAGTGCTTCCTTGGATCTTGAACCGGCCGCGTCCATTCTGACCAATTCTGGTGGGGGAGTCGGGACCTCATGGGAGGAAATACTAGATGTTCCGCCGACGAAAGATCCTAATGGTGGGTGCTGGGTTTGAACCAGAGTCTCTGGGCTGGGTTGTTGATGGATCGGATTTCCAGCCGACAAGGGAAGCACACAAGACACGGAAAGCACGCCCGGGCCGGCGCGGGATTCGAGGTTTTGTAACGCGTTGCTTCGGGCGGTAAACACGCGTGGGCCTCGCCCGGTGGAAAACATTGGCTTGGGCGGAAGGGGTCTCATGAACATTGTCTACGGTCACGTGGGGGATACCGTCCTGCCGGCAGGATCATTCAGACCGTCTCAGTTGGTGTAGACCCGCCGAACGAAATGAAGTCCCCCAGATTCGAGAAGTTGTACAATGACCTGCAGACAGCAATTATTCCAAGGCGGGGCTCAGACCGTCATGGCATCGGACCCGACTGGTGCTATTCATCGACCGAGTAAAACGTTACCGCCAAATATGGCCCCCGATGAGCGATAGATCCCCGTGATTTCTCAAGATGTATACATCGCGGCGGCTGGTTGATACGGTATTAATTGGTGATCGTTGTTTGACAACCAGGCCCTCGCCCCGCTAGCCATGTAAGGCCGCTCATGGGTGGCGCGGTCGATCTGCGAAAAACGTGTGCATGGTATCCAATTTGCGGTTGTATGCTGGCGCGGAAAGCGGGGAACGGCGCGTGGTAGTCCTAGTAGATACCGGGTATAAACTTATACTTGACGATGGAGCAGTACCTGTCCCAATCCTTTCCGTACTTCTTGGAACACCTGGTAGACGGAATTAAGACTGAGACGAGAAAAGCGACGCAATAATCCATACCTTTCGAAGTCGCGCCCGCACCGGTGAATGAGGGTGGCGATAAAGAAGACGCAATAGAAGTAAGGGATAGGGGTGGCGGTGCCGATGATAGCACCCCATAGGAAACTCATGATCCAGTCGGCGACGTAGTTCTGTTGGTGTCAAACGTTGGTCAAAAGACATGGTGTGTCACCAACGATGACTTACGGGTTTACGAGAGTACTTCCACCATCCACTCGTCAAAAGTCGGTTCCTACAGGTAAGACCTCAAGATCACGACTGCGGACAGGGGAAGGAAAGTAGTTACCCATGAGCAGTCTGAACAAAGGTAGGGTTCTCGATGGTACCACCTGGAAGTTGAGGGAAGGCCTTGCGATATTTGAAGACACCCTGGGTCTGCATCTTGAATCGACTCTTCTGTGACATGGATGTATCCCAGCTGGAACAAAGCGGTTAGTGTGACGGGACTTGCAGACGCAAAGAACGCACATGTAGTAAGCGGTCAAGAGAGCGGCGAACAAGGCAATGTAAGTGGGAGTCGAGAAGTGGTACTTGGACGGGTCGTGTGAGGCCATGTACACGACAGAGTAAGTATAGGACTGGAACGTAAACCCTCAGAATCGACCAGAAGGAATAACGGCAGGACAACTTACAAAGGGAACTCCGGCGAAGTTCCAGAAGATAACCAAGAAGCCCCACTTTTCGTGGTACATATCCCAGGTTTGCGGAATGCATTCCTCACCCTTGCAGCTGGGACACGGTTAGGATAGTCGCAATGGGGGGAAAGGCCAACGCTCACCAAGCGTTCAGATAGAGCCAGGTTGCGAGGGTCATGAAGGCCATGTTCTAAAACCGGGGTGAGCAATATCCTCTCGAAACCAATCACAGAAATGCGTACAGGAGTGACATAGCCGTAAGCATCGTACTGTTTGAGGCAGCCGGAGACGGAGAGGAAGAACAAGATATGCCAGGGGATGCGGACCTCAGCCCACATCTTCAAGTCGACTTTTCCGATGCGGGGGTTCAAGCAGGCACCCATGAAAAGGTCGTAAATGAAGTTTCCGGACATACGCATAGGTTCTCCGGCGACAACGGTGGCAAAGTATACGAATAATGCCACAAACCAACCCCAAAACATCCCGACGGTCATAAGGTGGCCGAAGTTGTCGATTAAGCTAGTCAGGGGGAAGATGTCGAAGTAGTGTAAACCGGCGGCGGTGAGCATCGTGGTATACACGCAAACAAGGGCGTTGCAGTTATACATGAGTGTCTTGTAACCCAGAGACGGGACTGGGAGGCCCTCTTGTTGGTACCCGCCCGGCATGAAGTGAGCGAGGAGGAGTTGGTGGATCATGAAACCGGTGTACACCTTCCAGGCGTACCAGTTTGATGAAGCATCCTACGTGTAGGGTGTTAGGGAGGGATAGGCCGAAGCAAAAATCCTAGGACGCACTGTTTTGATATGACCCCAGATTTCGAGGAACAGAGGTTTTGCCTCTGCCAAACTGTGGGGGTAGACAAGCCTCCCGTCATAGAACCACAGACAAGTCCACATGTAGTACATGAGTGCCGGAAAACCGGCCATGATAGCAAGCACACCCCATGGGCCACCAAACTCATAGCTACAAAGTAATGTAAGACGGCGCGAAAAAAAACGCGGACGGGGACTTCAAACGTACGCGTCATGCTTATCGAGCTGCTTGTCCATCTCCTCACCCTCGTTGGTGATTTTGACGAGGTTTGCTTTCTCGGTCGATTTTGTTGTCCGCTGGCGCAGGGTGGATGAAGTCCCCATGGTAGACAATGCAGAGGGGAGAAAGAAGAGCCGGGGAGGATTTGACGGTCCACGATCGTACCACTTCGAATTTATTGATCGACTGGAACGGGAGAAGCTTGCTTGCACGGATGCAATCACCGCAAACTTGAAATACATAGCAAGACGCCATGATTTACGTCCGAGTAGAAAACCTGATTTACCGAGAAATTGCGAGCAAGAAAAATGGTGATACAACATTGGGCAGCTGGCAGCGCGGCCGCGCTCTCGCCCGACACGGCTGCCAATTTTTGTGGCCGCCTCCCACCGCCAAATGCGACGGAGTTGATCGGAGGTTTTAGAAGGTCGCGGCCGCAGCC
>Ga0307509_10003769_pt1 | contig 22561 bp, 27 predicted proteins | sample 10_EM_MG_FD_202245 | JGI IMG/M metagenome (GOLD analysis project Ga0307509, IMG submission 202245) | Populus trichocarpa ectomycorrhiza microbial communities from riparian zone in the Pacific Northwest, United States - 10_EM | ecosystem: Host-associated > Plants > Roots > Unclassified | place... | reverse complement strand
TACAGATCCATTCATACATCTACCTTAAATTGCACATTTCCTTACGTTTTTACCATCCATCACTCTATCCAGCTGTACGTCTATCGATACCGTGCTCAATAAACAGTCTTCGCCGAGCGGGAAAAAATCGGTTGTTTATTGTTGGCTAGTACATCACCATGAAGCAAGAATCAATACCAGTAAGGATAACAGCTTGCAAGCTCATATGAGCCAAGTAAGTTTGAGAAACCCAAGGATTTCCCCCCTTCGTAATGGTGTTTTTTATTGGTTGGTTCATACTCACCTTTTTAATACTCTGTTTGAATTTTACTGCTCAGATGTACAGTATTATAGCCCAGCTGGGATTGTAATAAAATGGCTTGGTGTTGGGGCAACGAGTTTGCCCTTGCTTTGTAGTTGCGGCCCGTGGGATATGAGTTATGTTGCATACTCGGGTATCTTAATTACCCATTTGTGCCGTTCCGTCGATATGATACTATGGTAGTGAAGCAGTTGTAGTTCCACAAGACTTGGCTGGAGGGACTTGGATGCTCTGCTACCAGTGCAGTAATACTCGAGTACAGTACTCGTACATTATCTTTATCCCGGCTGCGAGTGATATAACGTGAGTATTTTAGGGGTTGATCCTGCTTGCTGGGCTGAGAGCGTAAGGTTTTGCCCGGTCGATCGTCTACCGTAGCCTGCCCCAAACAACTGATGGAATCTTGACGAGATGGTCGATCACCAACTTTACCTTGCTTCTAGGATGCACCAGGCTGGTATCATTCCACCTCTGGCTTAATCATCCCGCTCCTAGGCCAACCGAACCCCGCCTTGCTCACCACCCCTAAAAGCCATACTCGAGCACGGTACAGTACCTTCCCACAGTACCACACCACACAAACGGAAACAGAACTCAAAAAAAAAAAGATGGATGAAGCCTCCTCAAAAGCACCCCCGGCTCCTGCTGTCGAGACGGCCGCCGAAGCCCCGCAACCTCGCATGAGTGACCACTGTACCAATGATAATCCACTGGGTTAGTACGACGCACGATGTGCATTTGCGGAGCTTGGCTAATGCTGGTCCAGATACTTCGGAGGTTGCTACTGGTGTATACTCTGCCCAACCTATGACTTGCATTTATTGTGTTTATTTAGTTAACTAGGGTTTCTTCGCTTGCAGGAAATTGTTAAACTTGCGGATGTCGACGTGCGTGCCTGGGCATTCATTACGAAAGGGGGAATGGGGGAGCTAACGATTTGGTTGTAGATTTACGTTTCAAAGCCAGCGGATGTGGTTTCTGGCACCGCGAGGCTGGTCCTCCTGTTGACCGGCGGAACCGGTGTCATGGCGAAGACAAATCAGATCCAAGCAGACCATTTTGCTCAGGAGGGACACTTTGTTGTTATGCCTGATCTGTATGCATACTGTATCCTTGTGCTTCTTTGATTTAAGCTAATTATCACCTTAGTTTCAACGGTAAACCTAGTTGTTCCAGGGAATTGAAGGGAGGTTGAGAGTTCAGGAAAACTGAAGATGTGCCTTAGGCGATTCGGCTCCCAATGCCGCTGCAGTAACAGCGCATTCCGAAAATGCGGATCTGCTCGAGACAATAAAGTTTAAAGCTGCGGAGGGCATCAAGGGTTTCATGATTGGTGTGCTCGCTTCATTTCACCTTTGCGTGTGAAGCTAGAGAGCTAAGAGATGTGTGCTAGATATGTGGCTTGCCCGCCATACTCCTGAAAACACTATGCCAATAATAGAGAAGGTCCTGGGGGCTGTCAGGGAGACATATGCTGGCACAGCTTATGATTCTTCCATGGGAGTCCTAGCGGTAGGGTACTGCTTTGGAGCGAAGTATGTTTTGAGACTTGCAGCTACTGATGAGATCGTTGCTGGTGCTGCCGCGCATGGTTTGAAACCCGGATTCCCGCTGAAAGGAAATGGGGTAGGCGCTGAAAACCTGGTGCATAGGGCTCCTGATCAGCAAGGAGGATATTGCGGGAATTAAAAAGCCAGTCACTCTGGCTTGTGTTGGTATCATAATCAATAAGTTTGCTTGGTCTTGAGTCATATGAAACTAAGGGTGCCGTCATAGAAAACGATATGTTCTTCCCTGATGAAATTAGGGACGAAGGAAGGAAACAGCTACAAAATAACAATGTCGATCACGAATTGAGAGTTTACCCCGGCGTCCCCCATGGTATGTGTTACCCAGGTGGAATCAAGGTGGGGTTGCTGATTTGACCTAGGATTTGCTGTTTACGGGAGCTATTCCGAGGAACACATAAAGACTGCTCAGGCACAAGCTTTTGATCAATTCCTGGAGTTCCTGAATAAGTATTAGCTGGGTAGCCGGGTTTTTGTCACTATTATCGCTTTCCTTTTATCGTCATCGTTCCCCCTCTCCTTTGTCGAGGTTTCTGGTAGTCGCTATGATAGTAATACAAATGTCAATATAAGGCCCGGTTTGTGCATAAAACACGGCTAGAAGCACTTCCGTGACTACGGTACTCTAGTACGGCAGTTTACCCTACCGGTAACGGCAAACTGCTTCCAAGTTCGAAGAGTTTATTTTGCTTATGACGTAAGCGACATTTAAGCCTCACTTTCTCTGCCCCACATCCCCTCAGAGTCATTCCATAGCTGGCCTCCCAAGCATTGAAATCACGACTCCATCATCTTCATCAACCGAAATAAAAATGAACTGTCAACACGTCTCCACGACTCGTAGGTTCTCTGGTCTAGCTTTAGGAGTGAAATTTTAACCTCAATAGGCCTTACTCCACCAAGAGCGAGCCAGGCAGTCCATCGGGAGGATTGTACTCAATGCTTTGACGGAATTGTGGGTTTATATAGTTCTTGGAAGGTTCCTTTGACTAATAGTTTCTAGGATGACCTAGAAGGCCTGAATGTCTGTCTTAGCTGCTTCAACGGGGGATGCGCTGGAGAGAGGAACCACGCACTCCTTCATCATAAGCTGTCCCAACACCCACTCGCCTTAAACATTAGGAGGACTAAAAAGCTTAGAGCTGAGGTAACCTTCTGTCCCAACACTGGATTGGGGTTTCTAAAGCTAATATTCCTTAGCGAGTCGAACCCCCAAAGAAGATTTCAAAGTTGGCTATTGAGGCTGAGAGTGAGGGCGATAAATACGATACCCACACCGCTGTGATATGTTATATGTGTGGCGGAGAAGAGGTTGAGAGGACGGCCGGGAATGTAAGTATTTTTCACCCAAACTGGATCCTTGCGGGGACGACACTGCTAACAACTCTGATAAAGCTGTCCGAGGTGGTGGATGGAGTGATGAATGCTATGACATTTGCCAGACAGACGGAGGTTCAGGCATGGGAGCAGGAAATGACGCCTTGCGAGCATACACTGTGTCTCCAACAGGAAGCTCCAAGGAAGCTCGAGTCTCAAAACCTTGCTACTTGCTCAGCCTGCGATCTCCAAGAGAACCTCTGGCTCTGCCTCCAGTGTGGGAATCTCGGGTGCGGTCGTTCTCAATTTGGTGGTGTGGGCGGGTCCTCCCACGGGCTTGCCCATTTTGACGCTACTCATCATCCTGTATCCGTTAAGTTAGGCTCCATCACGCCGGAAGGTACTGCGGACGTGTACTGCTACGTATGTAACGACGAGAAGACGGACACGGAGCTTGCTGCACATTTAGCCCATTGGGGTATCAACATTGCGGAGCGCGAGAAAACAGAGAAGTCCCTTACCGAGATGCAGATTGAGCAAAATCTGGGGTGGGGGTTTTCGATGACTGGTGAGGATGGAAAAGAACTCAAGCCATTGGCCGGGAAGGGGCTCACTGGGTTGAAGAACTTGGGGAATTCTTGCTATTTGGCTAGTATTCTGCAGTGCCTGTTTGCCCTACCGGGTTTCCAGAAAAGGTGGTTCTTACTTGGAAGGCTGTTCGGATATCTTACTGATGGTAAGATAGATATAATCTGCCGGATCTGCCGGAATCATTGGCCCCAGCGGATGACCTAGAGACGCAGCTTCGGAAGCTTGCTGATGGCCTTCTTTCTGGGAGATATGCTCGCCCAGACACAGATGTAGCCGCTACCGAGTATTCTCCTGAGATTCCGCATCAGAGGGGGCTTGCACCCGCTATGTTCAAAGCTCTTATTGGAAAAGGGCATGAAGAGTTCTCTACTATGCGCCAGCAAGATGCTTTTGAGCTCCTTTTGCACCTCTTTAAACTTATCAGCCGCTCCCCCCATCCTGGTGACTTGGAAGATCCTGTGTCGGACTTCCGATTCGCCCTAGAGCAGAGGCTTCAATGTGTGGGATGCAGCAAAGTTAGGTATAGGACCGATTTCCAGGACAATATATCGGTTCCTGTTCCTGTGAGGAGAATCCCCACTGAACCATCAGATGTCGAAACGAAGGAAGGGGACAAAGAGAAAGACAAAAATAAAGACGTTTTCGAGCCTGTTACCATCAAGGAGTGTTTTGACATATTCACAGCAGATGAGATCGTGGGGTTCAATTGTCCTTCTTGCGGAAAAGACACCAAAGCTACTAAGTATGTTCTAAAGCCTCATTTAATTACAGTGGAGGTGCTAAAATATATAGACGGCATGCCTTTAAGACTCTTCCAGAAGTTCTAGCGGTGAATGCCAAACGGTTTGAATACATTAATTGGGTTCCTACGAAAATCGATGTTCCGGTCGTTGTGGGAGACGAGCCATTTATACTTGATGATTACCTGGCAGAGCCTCGCTCTGCTGATGAGGAGCTTCTCCCCGAGGACGAGGAGCCTGGGTTCCAAGCAGATGAAGGTATTGTAGGCCAACTTGAGGCAATGGGCTTTCCAAGAATGCGTGCCGAAAAGGCTCTATATCATACTGGCAACAAAGATCCGGAGGCAGCGATGAATTGGCTGTTTGCCCATATGGATGATCCCGATATCGATGCTCCAATGTCTTTTGCATCGAAGGAGTCAGCGGGCGCTGAGCCTGATGAGGAGAAGGTATCAATGTTGGGGGCTATGGGATTCACAGCTGGCCAAGCTAGGAAGGCTCTGAAGGAGACAGGAGGCGACGTTGAGAGAGCGGTTGAATGGCTGTTTTCACACCCTGATGACATGGGTGATGACGAAGTGATGGGCGAGAGCGTCGACACAGGAACCCCAAAAAAACAGCCTGGGAGAGGTGAAAGGCCGGCCCAGTTTGAACTGCATAGTATCGTATGCCACAAAGGAAGCAGTATTCATGCCGGGCACTACGTTGCATTTATCAGAAAGGAGGTTGAAGGGGAGGGCAAGGTCTGGGTTCTCTTCAACGACGAGAAGGTTGTCAAGGCATCTGATGTCGGAGAAATGAAGAAATTTGCGTAAGTGATTGTAAGGCATTATTTGTTCAAAGCCACCACACTAATAATAATTATATTAAACAGATATGTATACTTCTTCAAGAGATGCAACTAACGGCTCCCACAACCAACGTAATCCATGTTTTCGGAATCCTTCATGTGCTTTGGTTAGATAAGTGTCATTCGGGGTGGTTTGATTGTGAACCCGGCGGATGGAGTTTGGGGGGGATTAACTGGATAAAAATATATTATGTAACCGATAAAATCAGATCGGCATAGCCGGGTTTCTTGCTGTGATCGTAGTGTCTTTGGGGCTTTGGGGTCGTAGGCTTCCTCGGGGGCGGCCTGATCTGGTACTTGTGATAGTACTCGTATCTCTGCGCCAAGATTGGGCACCCCTTTTAGAATAGCCTCTCCGAGCCCGTGTAGAGGATAGCGCTGATACTACTTTTCTTAAGAAGCACGATAGTAGGCAAGCCCAGGACTGGCAGCAAGAATGAATGAGGTTAGGGCATTCTAAGCAAAGTGCTCGATGCCACTAGTAATAGTTGAGCCTGTTATCACCTCCACATGCTCTAGCTAGTAAGTAAGTACGAGTATATCTCTAGGTTTCATACATCCAATGTTGTTTTAGAGTGCGAGGTTATTTTCGTATATGACCTTCACCCTCTACTGGCACTGTTTATTAGACTCTTTCAAACAGCACGAAAATATTGAAGCTTGTTTGTCGAGTGGTTACCCAAAAGGGATAAATAAGTGCCAAGGCAGATAGTTAAAAGGATGCGTCACACAGGCATTATGACTACACCCTCATATTACAACCCACTCTACGCGTTGCTCCATCAACACCAGTGCCTTTCCTCTCTTTTGCGTGTCGACCCAAGTCCTCCTTTGATCACCCGCAATCACGATATCTTGGAATCTCAGAAACAATGGCGATCAATCCCTGCACTCCTGGTGCCCTGCAAAGGGTCTTTGAGGCGGATATTCCTACACCAGATAGCTTCCCGAATCCTGTTCTTCAGGTTCTTCAGGTCAAATCTCTCGCCGCTCAACCTGGCGCTCCCGAACGGTTAGTTCTCTTTGTTTTCGACGTGATTTATGGGCTCTGCTGATTCTGTGTGTTCTCAGGTACCGGGTTGTGTTCTCTGACACTCAAAATTTCATCCAGTCCATGCTTGCTACACGTACGTGCTTGATATTTGCCTTTAACGCCAACTATTAAGCTAACAGAATCTATAGAGGCAACTGCCCACGTCCTAGACGGATCAATCGAGAAAGGCTGCTTTGTCCAGCTAACAAACTATCAGGCAAACAAGGTCAAGGACAAGAAGTGCTTTCATCCCAACCCTGTGGCAACATTCTCAAGCCTCTAACACTGAGACAGGATCCTTATCGTTATCGGACTGGAGGTCCTCACCCACTACGGAAAGCAAGAGAAGATCGGGGAGCCCGTTTCTCTAGAGGCATCCCAACGCCCACAAGCACTCGATCGAGCTAGAGTGGCCCCGAATGAAAAGGCTTCTGCTTCATCCTTTTACGGCAACAAACCCGCTCCCGCTCCGGCTGAACAGAGAGGTGTTCCGGCTAGACAAGCACAACCCACCACTGCTGCACGTTCTTCAGCTCCAAGCACTACACGTCCAGGTATCTATCCTATCGAGAGTCTCTCGCCCTACCAGCCCAGATGGACGATCAGAGCTAGAGTCACATACAAGTCTCCTATCAAGCTCTGGCACAATTCGAATCGTGACGGGAGGTTGTTTAATGTCACTTTCCTAGACGAGAGTGGCGAGATTCGTGCCACCGGATTCAACGAGCAGGTGGATTCATTCTATGAGGTGCTCCAAGAGGGGCAGATTTATTACATTTCGAACTGCAAAGTCAATTTTGCCAAGAAGCAGTTCTCCAATATCAATAATGATTACGAATTGGCGTTCGAGCGCAATACCGAGATTGAGAAGGTTTGTGGTTGATGTTTGGGAATTCGGGCTCAGTTGGCTAATGATGTTATAGTGCAATGACGCAGATGACGGCCTTCCCATGGCACGATACAACTTTGTCCAGTTTTCTGAATTGGAGAGTATTCAGAACGAGGGCATCATCGATGTTATTGGTGTCATCAAAGAAGTCGGTGAGGTCTCGACAACGCAGTCAAAGACCACTCAAAAACCATACACGAGGCGGGATGTCACCCTCGTTGACAAGTCTGGATATTCTGTCCGCATTACTATTTGGGGTGGTTCTGCTGAGAATTGGGAGACCCAGCCTGATGAGATTGTAGCGTTCAAAGGTGTTAAGGTCAGCGACTATAACGGCCGAAGTCTAAGTATGTTATATAGCTCTGGCGTGGCAGTCAATCCTGACATCGACGAGTCTCACGCACTTCGCGGCTGGTACGATGGACAGGGGCGCGGAGAAACGTTTCAAAGTCACTATGCTGGCTCAGCTCTTCGCACCAGTGACCCTTATAAGACTTTGGCACAGATCCGCGATGAAAACCTCGGCATGGGGGAAGAGGCTGATATTTTCACTACCAAGACGACAATCGTTTACATCAAAAACGAAAATTTTTCGTACCCTGCTTGTCTAACCCCAAAATGCAACAAGAAGGTTATCGAGCTTTCTGAGGGGCAGTGGAAATGTGAAAAGTGCGATATCACCCACCCTAGGCCTCAGCATAGGTAATTAACATCCTTTTTGGATCTTTCTGCCGCTATATGTACTAACAGCATGCCAGATATATCATGACAATTTCCTGCAGTGATGCCTTTGGCCTGGCTTGGCTCAGTTGCTTCGATGATGTTGGAACCATGATCATGGGGATGACCGCAGACGAGCTTGTTGAGCTCAACCTGTCCGGTGGACCTGCCTTCGCTGATTCGTTTTCGCAAGCGAATTGTAAAGCGTACGTCTTTAGATGCCGTGCGAAGATGGATGTTTTTCAGGATCAGCAGAGGGTCAGATATCAAGTTCTGAATGCGGCCCCCGTCAACTTCGCGCTAGAGGCTCAGAAGTTGATTAGCCAGATCAAACTCTATTCTTAAGCCTATTTAGGAGAAGCCTCGAGCAGTTATAACACTTTTTCTTCGTCTTTTTTCTCAAAAAATTCATTGATGCATCGACTCGCACTGTATAATCATATCACCTTGTAAACGGAATTTGGATGGACAAAATTTATGGTGTTTTCTTGTCTCATGGCTAATTTTCAGAGCTTAACTCGATTCTCCAAAATATCTATGATGGTATCATAACAATATCAGATAATACGATAAATCTTAGCTCGTAGGGCCAGGTTTTGCGTTGGGCGTGGTGCTGAGGTTGAACCCTTGGCACTTTCCATCAGATAAGGGTTTACCCTACCCTACAGGTGTCCATTGCCAGTCCCCACAACCAACTTGTGCGTCCAAATCCACTCTTCCACCAGCGTGAACTATTGGCAATCTCGAAACATTCCTCCAACAAACAAGCACGCCAACAACCCGTTAACGAAATCACCACCATGGGGTAGGCACAAATTCTTTGATTACTCCTGAACTAGCTTCTGCGAGCGATAGTTCTAACGAAGGAAAATACAGTATCGATCTAGACCACAGAAGGCCAACCCACCACCGCAAGGTCCGTTCCTTTGTTGCAGAGAAGGGAGAAAGGGTTGGGAGGATAAAAGAGACCCGCGCTAACAGAAACCCCATAAACAGGCGCCCAAGTCCGACAATGTCTATCTTAAGCTGCTCGTAAAGCTTTATCGCTTCTTGTCTCGTATGTCCAGCTCGAGTCTCAAGGAGTCCCCCTTATTGGAGAATGCCCGGCTGACCAAAGGACGCCCCAGGCCGTACTGACTCTGCATTCAACAAGACTGTCCTTCGCCGCCTTTTTATGTCCAAGATCAATCGTCCCCCCGTGTCGATTTCCCGTATTATTAGGAATGCTGCCAACCCCCACGCTCCTAAGCCGGATAAGACTGTTGTAGTCGTTGGCACCGTTACCGATGACAACCGTGCCTTGGAGATTCCCAAGCTTTCCGTCGCGGCTCTAAAGTTTACTGCGACTGCCCGCGCTAGAATCGAGGCTGCGGGTGGTGAGTGCATTACTCTTGACCAGCTTGCGTTGAGAGCACCGACTGGTAGCAACACTCTTCTCCTGAGAGGCCCCAAGAATTCTCGCGAGGCTGTCAAGCACTTCGGAATGGGCCCCCACAAGCACAAGAAGCCGTACGTTCCCATCCTTTTTTGCGTTTTTGGTGCATTATTGGAGGAAGGGTATATGCTGACGAACCTGGTGGGGAACAGGTACATCGAATCGAAGGGAAGGAAATTCGAGCGTGCGCGTGGGAGACGTCGGAGCCGTGGTTTCAAGGTTTAATGGGGGTTTCACTATCTTTCTTTTTCTCGCGAACTCAAAAGCACAAAATACTGGATGTATTATTTTGGGGTTCTGGATTAGGGAATTATTTCACAAAAAAAATGGAACAAACATCCTCTCTGGATGTGGCTAATTTATTTTCTCCCACATTTCCCACAAATCGAGAGTTTGTTCTGGAAATGGGATTGATTCAATGTTTCGTAGGGCAGCCGTGTTGATTGTTCGTTCCAGGGTAGAGCAGCAAGCAGGTGTAATACCGTACTTGAAATAGATGCTTATATTCTACTCGCATCGAGCTGGCGGATTGCTTGTTCTTTCCGTGATATTTTCTTGGCTGGGATTTAATGCTATTCCTCGGCCATCCTGGTGCTCGGGAAAGCAGTTGAGCACTACAGCACTACACTGGAATCTCCGATATTTCCCACCTCCAAGACTTCCAACCCCCTAGTAATTCCAGTGTTTTTTTTTGCAGAGCCACGATATTTGAGGTATGGGCAACCCCTCTGAAAATTCTAGGCCTCTTATAGTTTCCAATTCCAGGACATTCTGTGAATCTTAATTCCAAGCAAAACGCCTACCTGAGAATTTGGCAGGAAAATTTAGCTTGAAAAAAACAAAAACCCAAAGTGCAGGGGGAAAAAAGACAAAAGGGAGAGGAGAAATAAACAAACAAACCCCATTGGCATGAAAGACTGAAAGGGCTTCTAGTAAGTAGTATTCATGTGTAGAAAAACCATCAGAGTCAGAGCGAGAATCATCATTGTCTAACTCTCTGAGGAAAATGCTTAGCCAAAGAGTTAAGTTAGCTAAGTTTAACAACTGGGCAAACCAAAGAAAACATCAACTCTCATGAACCTTGCAAAGTTTCAACTCTATAAGGATAAATTTCCTCCAAACGGATCCAAAACCCCTTGGAATGACTTGCTTGCTGCAGCATATTGTATCGATAGCAAAACTGTCATCAACATAATAATATTATTACTATCCAAGTTCTACACAAATTTTCCCTTTCCAGCCTCGTGCTACTACCTGCTGGCACTATGGGAGGTTTCAGTGTGGTCTACTCGAGCAGTTGGTTTTCAATGCCGGAGACTCAACCAAGCCAGGGGCGGCATCACGGGTACAGTACTCGCGTCAGAAGTGTCGCATTGGATGCATCCACGTGTTGTTCCAGAAAGATGTCAGCTCACGGACCAACCAACCACCGATTGGCAATCAGTGATCTCGGCATTGGAGGAATCAATTGTTTTAAGCCCCGCACACAGGGCAAAGACCTCTCTTCAATTTAACAACACTCTCGCTAAACTCCATCTATCTCAACCAACAATGTCCCTAAAACCACCCAAACAGCCACCCCCACAAGGCGAGAAGGAGAATCACCAATCCCTCCTCTCCGCGTCCGCCGAGGGTGCAAAATTCCTAATTCTACTGCAAGTGACCTCTCGCCTCTTAACCTTCCTCGTGAACCAAATCCTGCTGCGGTACCTCTCCCCCTCACTCCTCGGTATCTCGGTACAGCTAGAACTTTTCATGATATCTATTCTCTACTTTTCCCGGGAATCACTGCGGACAGCGCTCCAACGCCAGCCCTCCTCTCCGACCACCGCCGCTGCGCCTACCTCCGCCAAATCTCCCAAGATTGGCAGCAAAGTAATCGAAGGGACACCAGCAGCCCACCGCCAAACCGTCATAAACCTCTCCCTCTTGGCCCTCCCGCTCGGATTCCTCTTCGCCGTGACGCTGTCCCTCTTCTACGCTCGCTCCTTCGCATCCAGTGAAACGGCCTCTCAGCCATTCTTTCGCGAGAGTGTGTGCCTCTACGCTCTCGCGACTATCATCGAGTTAGTGGCAGAGCCATATTTTTCTCTTGCACAATTGGGGTTGAGGTATAAAGTGCGAGCTGCGGCGGAGAGCGCTGCGGCGTTCGTCAGGTGCATTATGACGTGCGGAGTTACGGTTGCGGTTGCAAAGGGCGGGCTCGGGGAGGAGTTAAGGGGTGGGGGGGTGGGACCGTTGGGGTTTGCGGTTGGGCAAGTGGGGTATGCGGCTGTGCTTTTGGGGGTTTACGTATGGTGCTTCTGGGGGGAGGGTGGGAGGGAGGGGTGGGGTGTTGGGCTGAGGGGGGTTGAGTCTAGGTGGGTCTTTCTTCATTGAGAACCGAGGGCAATCGTTGGTGCATCGGGTTCGGGCCGCCTGGGCAAGAAAGTTTGGCCTGAGGCGGTCGTTTCCAGGTGGGTCTTGAAGGGTGGCACGGTGGACTCGATAAGTCTTTCCAATAAGGGACTTGATTGAGTTCACTGCTAGTCACTCGGCCTTGCCCAGCTTAAATCATATTCTCAGGAATCCCTAGGCTGTACGGGCCACACTTTTTGAGCCTCTGCTTACTTTAAATCTAGAAAATCGAGCTACTACCTAACCTACTTCCACAGACCCCTCACCTCCCTAGCAGCAAGCATGTGGCTCCAATCCGCCCTAAAGCACCTCCTAACCCAGGGCGATTGCCTACTAATAGCCTACTTCACAACAAATCATGCTCAGGGGATCTATGCCTTATCCTCAAACTACGGCTCACTGATAGCACGCATGCTCTTCCAACCAATCGAGGAATCCTCCCGTAACCTCTTCGCGAAGCTCCTCTCCTCCTCCCCCACGACCCCCTCAAGAGAAAACATAACCTCCGCAAAAACAACCCTCCAAACACTCCTAAAACTCTACTTCCTCCTCTCCACCTTCTTCATCTCCCTCGCCGCGCCATTTGCGCCATTCGCACTCTCACTGATCGCAAGCCAGCAATGGACCGCCGCGAGAGACGCTGGGGAAACGCTCTCCGCGTTCTGCTATTACATCCCCCTCCTCGCGATCAATGGCGTTACAGAGGCATTTGTTCAGAGCGTTGCGAACGAGCGGGAGCTGGCGAGGCAGTCGGCCTGGATGTTTGCTTTTAGTTTGGGCTTTGCTGCTGTCGGCTGGGGTTTCCTGAGAGTTCTGGGATGGGGCGCACAGGGGTTGGTTGCTGCGAACGGGGTTAACATGCTCGTGAGGATTTTATGGAGCGCGGTGTTTGTGAGGGGGTATTTCTCCAGGTTCGAGAAGGAGGAAATGGGGAAGGAGGGGGAAGGGTGGAAGGAGGTCTTACCCGGTTGGGTTTTCTTGAGTATGGCATTGGGGGTAGGGGCGCTTGCTAGGGGGATTGTTTCAGAGGGCAGTGGCAGTGGGGTCGTGAAGATGTTGGTCAGCGCAGGGGGGTTGGGTGTCGGGCTTTTAGGAGTTTGGTATGTCATTTTTCTCCCTTCTTACTAGCACCCGATATAAACCACTAACGGATTGGCGATCGCAGTATTGTCAGTGAGAGAGCGTTCTTCATCAGGTGCTACAGGATGGTTAAGTCTGGGGGAGGGGAGTAAGTATAACCTTGTTTAGAACCTAGACTATCATGGGCGGAACTTATTCCTAAGCGCTATCGGAGGTCAAGATTAATAATATGATAGAATATTATAATATTATAATATCCTTATTCCGCGTAATTATTACCCTTAACTTCACTCGAGAGCCATAGAGTATTATCGTACTGCATGTGCAATATATACTACGGTAAACATCCGCGATTCAACCTATGCCACAACAAGAACTGACTCTCTTCCGTCGACTGAACTATTTACATATCATATCTACAGCACATTGGGGCCACGGATATACGGGAATAAAACGATACCCTACGCTCACCCATAGCATAGCATAGCATAGCACAGTATATAACACAATACAAGACCCCATCCCCTCCACCAGAAAATACAAAACCAGCATACCGAGTGAGTCCAAGTGACTGTTGCAAACTGGGGGTTACACCAGATCACACACACACGTACAGTACGATACTATACGAGTACTGTACTCGGGTACATGTATGGCCCTAGTCCAGGTACTTTTACAACTTACCGGTAGATGAGTAGAGTAGCTAGCGTAGTAAGTAAATACCCCCCCCCTCCCCCAATGAGCCGGGAAGCATGCTAGGTGGGTGTTGTGTGGTAAAATAAAATAATAAAATAAAATGCATCATTGATAATATAATATAATACATGGATAATATGGGTTTTACATGGAACTATAATATTATAGAAAGAAAAAGAGAGAGAAAAAAAGAAAGAAAAAAATAGAAAGAGGTATGATACGGTGATGCGGATGCGGGTTGGGCTTTTGTGTGCTGTTGCGGTACAGTACTGAGTTTGTGGTGTTTTGTTGTGTGAGGAGGAAGGAAGGAGTCCCCCCCCGGGCAAAAATGGCCTCCGTGAAAACGGAATTTCTTTCTTTCTTTGTTCGTGGGATGGTCATTTCCATTGCATAGATGCCAATTGCATAATACCCCACCCCCACCCCCACCTCCCGACTGAGCCACGGGAATCTTCTCCCTCTTCTCCGCCAATGGGAAGGAAAACTTTGCTTCATGAAAAGAACTTTTTGCCGAGCGGCTGTAGTGTACGTGGGTAAATAAATGGCAGGAAAACACGGGATGGATGAAGGAACAGTCTGCATTCATGTATAGTAGAAAGTGACGCGGAAGGATGTTTGATTGCATGGTAGGTAGATAGGTAGGTATGTTGGCTCGCGCAAGGTTATTATTATTGTGAAGAATGCGTAAAAGTTAAATTATGAAATGAATCAACAGTTAGCGCTCAGGTATGATGACGGTAAGAGAAAAGGGGGGGTGGGTTATTGATGGCCCAAGAAGCAAATAAATGAATATAAAAAGTGATGTGTGAGTACTCGAGTAGGTATCATAGGTAGGTAGGTAGGTAGGTAGGTGATGGAAGGGTATGTACATAAGGAATGAACCAATGAAGGCAAATCACCGAGTTGCTAGAAAGTCGTATCATAGTTAAAATATTAATCGATAAAAAGAGGCAATCATCAAGCTCGAGCAAGCAAGACGGAATAAATAAATAAATCCCTCCAATAGGATAAAAAATCCCCCCGATAAACGCATCCCGAACACACTGGCTCCCGTCGGGCCCTAGCAGATCAAACATGCACCCCCCTCTCCCCCAAAACCTTCTCCCTCTCCCTCTCAAGCTTCTCCCTCTTCGCCTTGCGCCTCTTGAGCGCCCCCTCCTTTGTCCAAACCCCCAGAAACAAATCCTCCAATTCATCCTCATCAGCGCTGTCAACCACTACTTCCATCCCCCCCTCCACCTCCCCTCTCCCCTCCCCCTCCTCCGCTAGCACCTCCCCCCCATCCCAACAATTCACCTTCTCAACCCTACTCCTCTCAAGGATCATCTTGCCAACCTTATACTTCTGCGTCCGGTCCTCGGCAGCAAGGTACTTCCACCCGAGCACCGTCCCGCACAGTGAGCAGGAGACGTCCGATACCGTGTGCATCCCTGTAACTAGTGGGCGGGGAGTGGGTGGTGAGTAGGTTATATGAGGGGTCGTCAGGGCGTTGAGGAGGTAGGCCCGTCCGTGACGGCCCATAAAGCCTTTGCTGATTATGTGCGTCGTGGGCGCTAGGTGGGTTTGGCAGAGGCGGCATTGGAGGGTTTGGGCGTGGCCGCGTGGGGTGGAAGAGGAGCAGGAGGAGGACGAGGACGAGGACGAGGAAGGTAGCAGGCGGGAGATGAAGGGGAGGGGAGGGAGGAGGTAATAAGGAAATTGTAGAGGCTTTTCCATCTCTTTTTTGTTTTTTTTCGGCAAGGGCCACGCTTCGTTTCGCTGTCGTGAAGAGGAAATTAGGAGGGAGAGAGAATGGGGGGGATATATGCTGGAGATATGTGCGAAATAGAAAAGAGGGAGAAGGGAAGGACGTTATGAGGGGCTGTGAAACATTCAACCAGCGCAGCTACCAGCACCGGCGCCGGTAGATGAATAGCTGAGGTTCGGTTTGTTTTTGTCTTGCCTGGTTGGTTGGCATGAGCTTGGTTGGGTTTTAGGTTATGGTTGGTTCGGAGGAGAAGACGAAAGGGGGAAACTTAGCGAATGGAGCCCAGTTTGGCACGTGCACCCGCCTGCCCACAAGCAATGGTAGGTGATGGTCATCAACGATCATTCGGGATTAAGTTCTACCGTAGTACTCGTACTGTACTCGAGTACCGTAAAAACTCGTGTTATCCACTATCTCCACCTGGCCTCTAATCTCCGTCAGTCCCTGGCTCTTGGTCACAAGAGGTTTAGTTGATGGGTTAGCAGAATTGCGAATGCCACTTAATGAGATCTAACACAGTCAGGACACTTGGGCTTGACCGAGTTCGGAAAAAACTAATCCTTCCTTGGGGATTTTGTCTCTGAACATGGAGATTAGACACCTGGCGGAGATAGTGGATAACACGAGTTTTTGCGGTATGCTCAATTGGGGGGGGGAGAGACCGACAGGATTTAACAAGGGTTCATGAAAATATCTTGCTCCAAGCCTACCGAGAAAACGGACCCTCCGGATCATCCTGCTCGTCCTGTGGGAGCTTAGGACAGAAGGTACCTGCCAGGACAGGGGGCTCTATATAAAAGGCATATTGCAGTTGACCACAGCCCGTTGTAATAGAATCCATGGGATGATAGTGGCTTGAAAAACTGGAAAACTATTTCTGTCGATTTCGTTTAGTTCCCTATAGAAACAAGAGCTATGTTCCCCGATTTAGTGACTCCCCCAAGTACCAGCAGTGTGATTTAGATTCTGTCTCGTATCCCAGCAGCAGAGACTGGCTCATCATACAGTGCCAGTACAGGTATCATCTACCCTGGCTTATCACCGTTTACAGGGAAAATAGACTGGATTGCCGTGGATGAAGTAGTATTAACATCACATAAAAGCCACCGTACTGTACAATCCTCCCTTCATCCTCCCACTACCCATCCGTATTATGCACTCTCTAACCCCAATCCCGATCCACAGAAGCGCAGGTCTAGATACTTCCACAGCTAATCTTGTGCAAGGCTTTCTTAATCTTACCATCCTTCCTCCCTCCCTCCTCCTCCTCCTGCTCCGGAATATCATCCGGGTTATCATGAACGTTCAATCCAGCATACATATCTTCCTCGACCCGGTCGGCCTTTCGATGTCTGTGCCGGAGTCTGTGGTGGCTTTTGTGCTCTATCGCTGTGGCAGGTAGTTCTTCGTCTAGGCGGGTTGCGCCTTCGGGGTGAGGAAGGGTTGTGTTTCGGTCCCTGCGGGAGCCTGTCAGCTCAGAACTGCAGGGAAGGGGAAGGGAAAAACGAACGGAGAGAATGGTTCTGGGAAGCCGGTTTCATGGCGGGGCCGCGGATGTGACATTTCGCTTCGTCCTGCTGTGGTATGATATGTCGTGTGAGGGTGGGGTACAGTACTAGTACTGACGGGGTTTTGTTTATAGTAATCGCCAGACTTGAACTGATTAACTCCTTCCTCTGATGCTCAAGATAATTGACTAACACGGCCCCCATTCTTCGGAAAAAAAAACCCTCCACTTTATACCCTCCCATTTCCAATCCCTCCAGCATCTCAACCAACCAAGGAAGCCAAAACTGTTCGTCGAGTGATGTGAGTGGCTCTTTTTTTATTTCTTCCTTCCCCACACAAGACAAATTACGTCATTTGGGCCTCCTTCTTCTCCCTTTCCTTGTCTCGTCCATGGCTAGCATTCTCGGGCTCCGGCTTTCGGAATGTTCCCGAAAGATTGGTCCGATCTGAAAACAGACTAGACTTTTTCTTTTGATTCAGGTGGAGCTCAGCCTTGGATCCTCAATTGAATCTCCAGGAGAAGAACTGGTCTCACACGGTGGGAGAGGAACAGAAGGGGAAGAGGAGTTCTACGATTCATTCATGGGAGGCAGCACGTGGCCGGCCGATTTTGGTAGGTACTTGCGAAGGGGGGTTAGGTCGGCTGGGTTACCGGTTGCGAATCACGGGCGGGAAGTTTGATACCCTTGATTTTAATTTCTTTGCTTTGCCGGGGACGGGGGGGGAGGTTGGTTGAAGAGGATTGGGTGTTTGCTGGAGTTTGAACAATTCATGATGTGGAAACAGAATTTTGTGATGATGGTATGGTTATTTGGTGTGGTGTGGTATGGTGGTGGTGGGTGGTGACGATGGAGGTGGTGATTCTGGTGGCAATGGAGGGGAATATGATTTGGGTATGCAGTGAGTGGGTGGATGGACAGTTAGACTATGCATGCAAGAAGGAAGGCAACGTGAATCAAGCAGTAGTCTAACGCAAAGCAAAGCAAAGCAGGGCAAGTGCATGGTACGTACGGTATGAAAGCGACTGGGGAGAGGAGAGAGTTGCAGCGCAGTGGTAAAATGGAAAAAAGAAAAGTCAAGATAGTTGATACCGGTACGGTATTGTTATCAAGTACCGGTACCGCACCCTCTGGTTTGTGGCGGGATAAGGCCGGTTGGCTGGATCGGTGTTTGTCCTGTGTCTTCAATTCGCCCCCAGCCTGGGTTCATGCGGTGAGGGTTTCCCCTCGTCTGATACCGTATTATCTGTATTTCCTGCATGAGTTATGATACCGGTGCGGGTACGAGTGCCGGTATTGAAGCTTTACAGTGTGGGTGCCGGTACTGGGGTGTGATGTTTTGGAGCTGTTTCTTCAGCTCTGCTGTTTGGCAAGCCCCCAATTGTATGGACGATGATACAGCGAGGAAAATGATACGGCAGTGTATGTACAGTACCGGTAAATGGCTTTTCTCCTTCATTCGGGCCTTCTGCAGTGCTGTGCCGGTAGCCTAGGTTTCTCTATCTAACTCGTACAGGATGTGGACGCCACCGTGTAGCCCAAAACTTGGTGCTATTCGAATAAAGGCCGAGTCTTCGGTCGCTGGCTTTTCCATTCGACTTAAATTCCTTTGCTGCCCACCCACATCCCCACGCTGCTCCTCCTTCTGTCTTCAACCACTGTCTTCCCTGCACCCACCTTCTGGCTCATTCAGCCACCTTCATTGTTTGCAAAAGCCGCTCCAACAGGCAAACATTCGCAACTCTGTCTTCGACCCTTCACCCCTTCACCCCTTCACCTCTTCACCTCTTCACCTCCCCTTCAATTCTCCCTTGCACCCCCTTTTCAACACAACCATTTCTCCAGAGAGAATCCCAGGAAACATTAAGGATCATGGCGATGACAAGTAGTAATCGCACTAGTAATTACAGTAATAATTCCCGTCAACATATGAGCTTTGCTCGTCCAGTTCTCGCTAGCTGTTACGCCACCTCTAAGTCTTGCTCAACCGGCGTTCAAGGATTCCATTACTCTTCGACCGGCGCGGACGGTATGTTTCCCCCAGCTATCTCTTATCCCTGGCATTCACTAAATCATCACTCTTTTCTTCTTCTTCCAGGGGCACAGTGGCGTTCCTGAGGCCTCCTCGGGATATCCGACAAGTCCTCCTTACTCCAGCGGCGGTCGTCGTAATGGCGCCGCCGCTAGTCACGGTAAGGGGGCATCGAGAATCATCGCAAAGGAGTGTGAGAGACTGCTTTGTAGAGACATGAACCGGATTTTCCTTGGTGGAGGGAATGATCCGAAGAGTGTCCCTGTCCCGATGATCTCGGTTAATAGCGGCAAAAATAACAATCATTATAGCAATGGAATCGATGCGAAGGAGATGCAATTCATTGAGGTGTGGGATTACGTTGGTGGTGCAAGCTTCAGAGGGTTTGTTGCTGAGAAGGGAGCGGAGAAGAGTTTGTTCTTGTTCTTTGAGCATGTCGAGGGGACACAATTGAAGCATGGGTGAGGGTTTTTTTTTTTCTTCTTCCGGGTTTCGGACTTTAATGAACTTTGTGCTAACGGTGTGAAACAGGCTGATCGCTCTTATTGAATTGGCCAGCGAATGTTTCAATTGTGATCGTCTTGTGATTTGCTTGGATCGAAAAACGGATAGGATTCGTATGTCTTATTCACTTTTGTTTAATGATCGATGTTTGTCTAATTATCCCCCCTCCCTCTACAGATTCACTCATCCGCGACCTTGGATGGGTTGGTTTCGAACTTATCACCCTTTCTCATTGGTTGCAACCAGACAGTATTGGAAGTCCTCAAGCAATGGCCCCAATCGTTTTCCCCCCTACACCGCCGTCGAGTTACTCCTCAACCAACACTCGAAGTGGCAGCTTTTCCAGCATTTCGTCAACTACTTCTTCGGTAGTAGATGAAGAAGTAACAAGTGATCGGTGGATCTTTGTCGGTATGGAATTGTAAAGGGGTTCTTTCTGTGACTTTCCTTTTGAATCATACATGATATGAGAGCTGCTTGGTTATTTCACTTCATTCGCTTGATTCTTGATTTCGAAAATGCCCTTTTCTTTCATTCGTTTTTTTCTTTTCTTTTTCTTCGCTGCTATTTTTCCTTTTTCTTCTTTCCTGTTCTTTCCACGCAAAAGGTTCGGTTTTTGTTATGATTGGGCTGGTTGTTTTGAAAATTACTTGCATCGGTGAAATCTTTTGCTATTCCTTTCTATTTCTATTTGTCCGGAATCTAAAAATCGATTGCATTTTGATGGTTTTTGAGAGATTAAAGTCCGAAAGGATGGATATGGTATACGTGATGCAATGTTACTCTGTGTATGCGGGAGGGAATCAAGTTAGGCCGCCAGCGAGCGAGCCTTCTTGCCAGGTGGATGGGAAAAGGGGGATGGGGAGAAATGAGCTGAGGGTTTGTAAGGTTGTCATGAGACTCCCAACTGCAAGGCCTTGAGCTATCAGTAGACTATTCCGGATCGGTTCAAGTTGAGTCAAGTTGAGGCTGCCGATGCGCCTGAGGTAACGCACTCGTAATCATCACTCAGTTTTGCTCAGTTTTTGTTTGGGGCCCGCTGGGGAGGCTCTGCGATAAGTTGCCGTTTGGTAGATACCGGTTATCGCATCATAGATTAGGTTAGTGCGGGGGATCGCTGGTTACCCTACCACGAGATGACATTCCAACTTTTCCTCCCGCAACAACCAACGGAGCACAGAAAAATCCATCACCTTGGATCAATTTCCCCAGCAATTATCACACCTACTAACTGCCACCACGAGCACCAAACCGAAAATGCTATTCTTCAGGCATACACCCCCTTTCTCCTTTCTCCCATCTACCCCCCACCCCCAACTAACCAACCAGCCAACAGCTTCTTCAAGACCCTGGTAGACCACGAAGTGACCATCGAGCTAAAGAACGACCTGTCCATCCGCGGCACGTTAAAGTCTGTTGACCAGTTCCTGAACATCAAGCTGGACGACGTCATGGTCCTCGAGGAGGCCAAGTACCCGCACCTGGCTGCCGTGCGGAACGTGTTCATTCGCGGGAGCGTTGTCAGGTACGTGCACTTGCCAGCTGGCGCGGTGGACACGGCACTTTTGGAGGATGCTACGAGGAGAGGTATGTTTGTATTTCTTGCAGTGGGAGGCCGGGATAGAGGGCTAACTGGGGGTGGGGGTTTGTTTAGAGGCTAGTAATGCCGCGGCGGCGAAGGCACGGTAGAAGCTGTGGGGATCGGGGAAAAGAAGGGTTTGTTGGTGGCATGGTACTGGGTAATTGATGGATGGATGGGTGGATGGATGGATGGACGGGTTGAGGCAGGCTTGGGAAGTCTGGAATGATACCTTACTATTATATGTTTCTCTTGGTGGATGGATGGATGGATGGATGGAGTGACGGGTGGATGGGTCGAAGCTTACACATATAGACGAAGTTCGCCATACTATGCTTTTTAGGCGTTTTATGCTCCACTTCCTGGATGGGTGGTGTGAATTAGGGAGTGAGGGCTGGCGACACGTTATCTATTGCATACGGTAGCTTACACGGCTTTAGCTTGAGAGAACCAAAAAAAAAAAAGAAACATGAGTAATAATTTCTGGACGCCTGACTTGTTTGTGAGGATAGTGACTGTATAGTTTGAAAACGCCCCCGTCTGACCCCTAAGTACAGTACTTCTTTACGCGAAAAGTGGGAAACGATCTGACCTGGAGGATAAGTCAAGAGCAATCGGGTCGCCAGATCACCTGGTTCCACTGCTGCATATCCAAGTGCCGGACTTTATATATGCATCTTGAGTTGACAAGCGAGGGTGCTGCTTGCTTTCTTGCTTGTTTGCTTGGTGGTGTATGTGCCAGCGTTGGGAGGGTAGAAAACCCCATTTTTTGAAGAGGGAGAGAAAAGAAATATAATAAAGTAAAGTATGATAAGATGAAAAATAGGGTAGACTATAGGGGGTTTTGTTTTTATTTTTTAATAGATCATCTTCCCATGACTTCCAAAGTGCCATTGTCGTATTTTATTGTTTAACTGAGTGCTTGGTAATTTTCTGGAATTGATGTAATGTGTGCTGGTGAATGTGCAGAGTAGAGTAAAGTGTGTAGAACAGGAGAGGGGGGGTGTATACTAGTAGTAGTAGCCTACTGAGCGGGGGGAGGGATATATTATGGTGAAAAATTAGATTTTGAGTTTTTTTTTTTTTTGAACACTGAATTATCTATTCGCAGTTACTGTTCTGCACAGTGAATACAATATATACCTTCAGCTTCAGTCCATCAATCTGCTGGATGATCCCTCAGGGGTGCATGACGGGATCAGATTGTATCTACTGTACTACTCGGCCGCAAATTAAAGATCCGGAAGAAGTGACAAACGGAATGAAATGCATGGTTGCAACATGGATATCGAGGTCACTCTTTCCGGATCTTTTTAATTTGCGCCCGAGTTATCCGTTACTGTATAAGGTAGCTTTAAAACCACTTTTCATGGGCCCGTTTCGTTGATCTCCTGAATCGCTTGAATGGTTCATAACTGCGCTGTGTTTTGCTTCTTGTTCCGGGAGTAATGCGCTGCATGCACGTATCATATGCATTCCCACACTCCGATGATTTCCTTCATGTTTGGCTCTTCACATAAGTTCCTCCCCTTTCTCCCTCGTCTTCTTCTTCCCTTTTCCCCTTATATACTTGA
>Ga0307509_10003768_pt1 | contig 22563 bp, 19 predicted proteins | sample 10_EM_MG_FD_202245 | JGI IMG/M metagenome (GOLD analysis project Ga0307509, IMG submission 202245) | Populus trichocarpa ectomycorrhiza microbial communities from riparian zone in the Pacific Northwest, United States - 10_EM | ecosystem: Host-associated > Plants > Roots > Unclassified | place... | reverse complement strand
CTAGGGCTCGGTCTATGTCCCCCGAATTCCCCTAGTGCCTCCGGAGGACCTGATAGCTGCTTTTCGATCCCTAGGTGCAACCGGCGAAGCCCTCCTTTCGGCATACCAAATCCCAACAAGCACAACCTCCTCCTCTCCAGTACCCGCCGTAACAAGGCGCGTCCACGATGGCACCCTCCAATTTCTCTCGGATCTCTTAGTCTCCTATCCAAACCACCGTATTGCCACAACCTGGCGTAGCAAGAATAAGCAAGTATACGAATACAATTTCGACCAGCCCAACCCGTGGGGACCGCAAAACCGGCGAGCCCATCACGCCGCCGAAATGCCGTCGCTCTTTGGAAACTACACATTCCCGGAGGAGACTAACGAGGCGATGAGCAAAGTACAGGCGGCGATGCAGGAGCACTTTATCAGTTTTATTCGTGGGGATGCGCCGTTTGAGGCGGCGGAGGGGGAGGCGATGAAGTATGGACCCGTGGGGAAGGTGGCGGTAGGGTGGAAGAAGGATAGCAGGAATGTCAGGGCTTGGGAGGTTATGGAGGGGCTAAGTAAGGATAAGTTAGTTAAGGCGTTTGATATTGTCGGCGGGTGTATCGGGCATTATAATTTTTCGCATGATCGGCCCCCTAAATAAGAGGATTAGCTGAGTGCAGATTGTTAAGCGGAGGAGGGAGGACGGGAAAGTATTTTAGCTGTAGAGGCTATCAAGTTAAGATCTCTAGTTTACAGCCAGTTTTCTTCTTCTTTTCCTTAGCAAGATTCTATCATAAACCGGAAATAAATTTGTCATTTGTTATCACTCGTTAGGTTTCTCGGCACCCATGTTAAACCAAGTAATCTCACAGGCCAAGGCTGTTGGCGGAGGAGAGACTCGGGGCGTGAACGTCAGTAAAATTCCTCAACCAGCGTTTCCCTGGATATGGGAACGCGAGTCCCCAAGCAATAGGGTGACAGCTGCCTTGTCCTGCGTTCCTTCGTTCCGTCCTTCGTTCGTTCGTACCTTCCTTCCTTCCTTCCTTCCTTCCTTCCTCCCTCCCTCCCTCCCCCCCCTCCCTCCTTTTTTCCTTTTTTCCTTCAACACCGGCAACTCTCTCCAAACAACGGCAGATTGGTGTTTGCGTTCGCGGTACTCAATTTCTTTCTTTTTTCTGCCGTACCTCCAACGTGGGTACTGTTATACGACACGTCTCTAGGTTTGTTATCACTGTTTGTGTCTATTGCCGCCTGCCCCCCCCCCTGTCGCTTACACATTTCATTTCACTAAATTTCAAGTTGGTCTTCAGATACTACACAACAATTCCATAATGGCTTCGGGTAGCGAGGGTATCGAATTGAGTAAAATGAACAACCCTACTCCCCCGACTACGAAAGATCAGGCTCCGGAGGAAGTTCGAGTTGCTGAAGCCGATCAGCTTGCGGATGAGACTCCCCCCCCCCCTGTCGACTTCCACCAACTGCGGGGATTAAGACACCCTGAGGTGGTTGATTGGCTTGATAGACTTGTATTTTTCAAAGAGTTCAATGAGGAGGATAAAGTGGCCCAGGGAAAAGATGAGTTCTCGGCCAATCACCTCTCCGGAGCAATCCTCATCGATTCGGGATATGATCCCAAGGACCTCCAGCCTGCCTTACCCCTTGGCATGGCTTTAAGAGTTAGCAAGATTGTCAGAGGTGTCTATCGTGCCCAGGGTATATTTCCTACATTATATACCAATAAAAGTGTGCTAACAATTAACTAGGGATTCCAATTCCACTGCCGAACGGGAGGCCAAACGTAGGAGCATAATGACTCTGAATTCAAATTCTGGATCTTGCTGACACTTATTAAGCTGAAGAAAGGGTGGTGGCGCACACTTTGCGGGTACTACGATCGTGTTAAATGGGTGATTGCGGTGGCGGGATTCGCGGCCAGCTACCTAACAGGCGTCGGTTTGCACCTTGAGGACCTCGAATTACCAGGATGTCATAAAACTTTCCGCCCCCTTGTTAACAAGATGTACCATTTAACTTATGCTTGGGTTGTGTGTGTGATGTTGGGATGGTTAGGGCGCTGGATTATTGGGTATCTCGATACGAAGTATAGCGCTGGTCCAGTTAGTTCTGCTGCTTAATTGCCCTTGTTGATGCCGCGAACTTTACATATCTTGTGTAGCGTATAGACGCTTGTGTGAAGGAAAAATATGGTGGGTTTGGGACTGTAATTAGCCTAAGATACCACCGTGAAATAGACCAGCCAGTGGGCTGCAGTCTGGCTTCTGAGGCTCATCTGACCGGGCCTGACAGGACTGCAGATATCTGCAGGCTTTCGAGTGATAAGATGTGATTATGATAAGATCCTAATGAGATAAGATTTGGGGATTTTGGTTTGAGTAACATCGGAGGGGGGTCAACGAAAACGGGGGCTCAGCAGACAGACCGGGAAAAATGGCTGCTGGAAATAACGCCTACTGCTGTTGGAGGTCTTTGATGCTGTTCGGCAAGCGCAGCCTATGGACAGCCTATCTCTGATGGTTGAGAGAAAGCCTTCGGATATGGGCTTGGAAGTATCAGACGCAGGGTATTTTTTTGCTGATATGATATTTTCGGGGCCAACCGTATTTCCTATGTATGTTCCACTCCCGGCAGTCACGCGATGGGTGGGGGGACACTTCCCATACAAGAGTTGATTCCCGCAAGTGGCTGGAAGAGGGTAAAATGCTTATTTTATTTTATTTTCTACATATTCCTACTTCGCCCACGAAATAATTCCATGGCCCCAAAACAAAAGCATTGCCTCACAGTCCCTGGCAACTGGGACAGCGGGCTCTCTATCGCACAACTATCAGAGCCACCGGCTACTCTCGAGATGGTGACAGTCCTGCTAACACTCACCGGTTTACCCTAACCTGAGATAACACCATGGAGTTACCCCATCATGCGAAGCCCTTTCACCGCCCGGACATAATATTTCATGTGTTGAAATTGCTAGGCAACTCAAGACCTGAATCCAAGTTAGCGAAGGGGCGACGGTAGAGGGATAGGGAGATATACTTGCGACTAGGTATAAACCCCTGATGAGCTTTTCAAGCATGAGAGCTAGACCAAGGGGTAAGAAGCCCAATAACCATCGGAAATCATACCCATGCTCTAACAGGACACTCCCGGATAGAAAATTATGTAGAAAAACCTTCATGTAACTACTCATCTCATCTGCGCTACCAAAATGGCTGAAAAACGAAATGTCGTTGAGCCATGTGACCACTTCCTCTGGTGTAAATCCCTGAACCTTTTGGAGTGTGAAAACTGGTAGGTTGACAACGAGGCCTCGAGAGTCCCTGGGCCTTGATATGTTCTTAGCGACCTTGTGTCGGGTGAGCCGCCTTTTTCCACGATTATCTGGTCTATAGGGGCTAACGTCTTGTTCCAAGAGTAGCTTGACTATTCCATCATGCATATTCTGGGCAGCTAGTGAGAGAGGGGTTTGGCCTAGTGTGTTTGGCTTGTTCGGACTAACATCTTCTCGTCCTAAGAGTAGCTTCACTACCCTTTCATGCCCATGCCACGCAGCCCATGCAAGAGGTCTTTGGCCATCATTATCTGGCCTATCGGGGCTGATGTCTTCATGTTTCAAGAGTAGCCCTACTACTCGATCATGTCCATTCCGGGCTGCGAGCGATAGTGGTGTTCGGTTATAGTTGTCAGGCTGGTTTGGTCTGATACCTTCTTGCCCCAACAGCAGCTGCACTACTCCCTCATGTCCATTCTGGGCCGCTAGCAAGAGCGGTGTTCGGTTGTAATTGTCTTGCCGATTAGGATTAATGTCTCCTTGTCCCAGAAGTAGCTTCACCACTCCATCATGTCCAGTCTGGGCGGCCCATGACAGCGGTGTTTGGCCAATGCGGTCTGGCCTATCAGGGTTGACGTACTTCTTTCCGAATAGCAAACTGGTTACTTGAGGTGTGATTCCCCACCAACGGCCTATGTTACCAGGATCGGCAAACAGCGGACTATGGAACAGCTTGACCACTCCTTCGTGCCCGCTCCCAGCAGCCCATGAGAGAGCTGTTCGACCATATCTCTTATCCTTCATATCAGGTATGGTGTTCCTATGCTGCAAGAGTACTTTTACCACTTCTTCACACCCATACCTTGCTGCCCACATGAGCAATGTCAGGCCTGCACTATCTTTCTGGTTCACATCCCATCCCTTCGCCCTCATCAAATCAATGGCAACATTATCAATGCCGAAATAGGAAATGCAGTGAAAAGCAGAGGGTGGAATTTGTGAATAAAAGAACCGGTCGACGGTTGACTCGTGAAGGAATTTGGCAGATATGTGATGATCATATTGGCAAAGGAGGCTGAGAGCTAGGGATCTCGCGCGATCTGAGACCTCCGTCCGCATATGGGTTCCCCAATATAAAGAAGAATATTCCAGGAATGGTAGGGTGCCCTTGAAGCACTTAAGGGTTCTACTGAAACAATTCTTAGTTTCCTGGAAATTCAGATACGTCAAACAGATCTCCGCTATCTTCGAGTGAGCTCTGGAAAACAAGGCGGGATGGCCGGAAATATACTCCTTAAATGTGAAATGGACAAGTCGAATGATTGAAGACCCTTTATCGACTGTGACAAGTCCTTGACAACTGCCTAGCACTGTCAGGATCGAAGGTACTTTGTCTGTATTAATGGTCGTTGATCCTATCTCTACCGCTAGAGCGTGACATATCTCATCCACCTTCAACGGCCGTTCGGAATGTGAAATCCACATCAGAGTGGCCAACCCGAGTCTGGTGTTATCCACTTGCTGCCCGATTATCTCTCCTATCCTTGCATCATATGCATCGGCTAATCCCGCGCTACCCCTCATTGCGCTGATCTTCTCTCTCCTTCGGTGGAGTGTCTTCTCCTGTAGGATTGCTCTGATATTCAGAGATACTAGCAGGAATCTATGCACAGATATGTGAGCTCGCTGTTTCCTGTGCCCTTGCTGCGGACTTACATTTCTGGGACAGTCTCCAGAATATCCTCTATAATATCCTCTTCCAAACTTTTATCCATCGCGTCAGGTGTTGTATCCTCTTTTAGTTTCTCTCTCAGGAAACGAACTATATCTTCCATGGTGGGTCTGACGGATACTGCTACTACTCTCCCAGCAAGTGCTTTCTCTACCTCATCCCGGATATGCAATCTTCCAGAGAGAAATATCCGAGTGCTGGGGGAGCTGTGTACAATTTGTTTGAGCAAATCAAGCAGGTTTGCTCGATGCTCGGCCGCGCATTCGTCCAGAGCATCGATGCATAAGAAAGTTGGCTGTGAGGATAATATAACCTGTAAAATGTCTAAAATTTGGCCCAGTACTAGTTTCCTGCCCCAGGCCATCTTTTCCTCTACCAAAGCCCAATTGATACTTATGGGGATCTCTTTGAGGCCACCAGCAACCTGTTTCATCAAGGAACTTAGGACGCTTGTTGGAGATTGCTCTTTCTGGGCGGCGAAGTCGAAGTAGAAGCACGCCACTGCTGCATCTTGTCCCCTTGCCCAATCGCATAATCTATCTACTACCAAAGAGCTGGCATTATAGCCTGTTAGAAAAACCTTCGATTCATGGACCATGTGCTTTCTCACGTGATGTAGGTCTTGCCTACCCCAGGATCACCACTGCAAAATAAGACCGGATTGTCAAGTTCCCCATACTGGATGCCATCAAACCAATTCCGATATTCCTCGGTTTGTAAGAACCAATCTCCTATGCCTTTGACTCTGTTAGCTCTAATATCATTGTGTCGTATCAGAAGTTCGGGTATCGATAACGATGACTGAATATAACGCCTGCGGTCGGCATCTATAAACCGAATAACGCTCTGCTCGTTGGGGGGCTTGCTGTGTCCCCCGACACATAATTGTGACATTTCCCTTTTTCCGTTGATTCCTGGGAAGTTGTGGGTTCAATGCAGAGAATTCCGAGGTTTCTGGGGATAATAAATTCTTGAGCAGGACGGGGGGAAGTAGTTCTACTCGAGTATTTATACCCTGAAAACAGCTTATTCTAAATGCTAGGGATATGAGATAATTAGCACGTCTCTCGATATATAGGTATCTTGGATACCGTATTAATTCGCTCGATTGGGCCTCACGCTTGGATGTCCGAAGCTGCACCTGTTGGATAGGCCGAGCGCACCGCGAAAACTGGCACTTTTAGGGCCCGTTTACCAATAGACGGCCGTCTAGCAACTGTAACTTCTACCCTCTACCATATCTATGACGGTGATATGAGCTCAGTATTGCCAATCACAACGAACCTTTTTACCGATACAACATGTTCTGGCAATACTGGGAATAGATCTATTACAAAATGGGATAAAAGTACTAATCGAAATCATTAGTTGGGCTACCCAAATTCACCAATGGTGCGATAACAGCATCTTCATGACTACATGACTAGCTTGATCAGGAGAGAACAACAAACCTCCTCGTTTAGAATCTATTTTTTCACATTGGCAATAGGGAAGTGACTGATATATTTTTGGAAGAACCAATCTTCCGGCCACCTGTAGAGGAGGGCTGGTTGGGGCCAAAATCAATTTGCTCTTTGACTTTGTTTTTAAGTCTTGAGACTTCTCACTATCTATAAATGGATCAAGGATTTTTCACAAAAGGGCGGGGAGAGGTGGATGCTGCAGCACCCGAGTGGTGTGATGCGTGAATGATTGGGGACGCTGAGTTTGATGTATGATATTACTCCTGTTCCCACCTTTATCGGTTCCCTATAACCACTCTACGAGACTAACACTTCCAGGGCTCGGTATATGTCCCCCACTCATGCCCCCAGAGGCCCTGATAGCCACTTTTAGATCCCTAGGAGCAACCGGTGGGGCCCTCCTCTCGGCATACCAAATCCCAACAAGCGCAACACCCTCTCCAGTGCCCGCCGTAACAAGGGGTGTCCACGATGGCACCCTCCAATTTCTCTTGGACCCTTTAGTTTCCTATCCAAACCACCGTATTGCCACAACCTGGCGTAGCAAGAACAAGCAAGTATACGAATATGATTTTGACTAGCCTAACTCGTGGGGACCGCAAAACCGGCGAGCCCATCACACCGCCGAAATGTGGTCGCTCTTTGGAAACTACACATTCCCGGAGGAGACTAACGAGGCGATGAGAAAAGTACACACAGCGATGCAGGAGCACTTTATTAGTTTTATTCGTGGGGATGCGCCGTTTGAGACGGCGGAGGGGGGAGCGATGATGTATGGGCCCGTGGGGAAGGTGGCGGTAGGGTGGAAGAAGGATAGCAGGAATGTCAGGGCTTGGGAGGTTATGGAGGAGCTAAGTAAGGATGAGTTAGTTAAGGCGTTTGATATTGTCGGCGGGTGTATCGGGCATTATAATTTTTCGCATGATCGGCCCCCTAAATAAGAGGATTAGCTGAGTGCAGATTGTTAAGCGGAGGAGGGAGGACGGGAAAGTATTTTAGCTGTAGATGCTATCAAGTTAAGATCTCTAGTTTACAGCCAGTTTTTTTCTTCTTCTTTTCCTTAGCAAGATTCTATCATAAACCAGAAATAAATTTGTCATTTGTTATCACTCGTTAGGTTTCTCGGTACCCATGCTAAACCAAGTAATCTCACAGGCCAAGGCTGTTGGCGGAGGAGAGACTCGGGGCGTGAACGTCAGTAAAATTCCTCAACCAGCGTTTCCCTGGATATGGGAACGCGAGGCCCCAAGCAATAGGGTGACGGCTGCCTTGACCACCATTTTTCCTTCCGTCCCGCGTTCCTTCTTTCCGTCCGTCCTTCGTTCGTACCTTCCTTCCTTCCTCCCTTCCTCCCTCCCTCCCTCCCTCCCTCCCTCCCTCCCTCCCTCCCTCCCCTCCCTCCTTTTTTCCTTTTTTCCTTTCTTCCTTTTTTCCTTCAACACCGGCAACTCTCTCCAAACAACGGCAGATTGGTGTTTGCGTTCGCGGTACTCAATTTCTTTCTTTTTTCTGCTGTGCCTCCAACGTGGGTACTGTTATACGACACGCCTCTAGGTTTGTTATCACTGTTTGTGTCTATTGCTGCCTGCCTCCCCCCTCGTCTACAGATTTCATTGTCACTAAAATTTCAAGTTGGTCATCAGATACGACGCTACGATTCAAGAATGGCTTCAAGTAGCGGGGATATTCCTTTGCCGGACAGGAACGACACCTCTTCCCGGCCCACAGAAAATCGGTCTCCGGATGGGATTCGAGTTGCCGAAGCCGACCAGCTTGAGGGTGGGTCACTGGGTGGCAATAGGGTTGAGTCTCACGCCCGCACGGGTGGGACTCCCCTCCCCCCTGTCGACTTCCACCAACTGAGGGGATTTACACCCCGTCAGGTTGTTGATTGGCTGGATGGCCTTGCATTCTTCCAAGAGTTCAATGACGAGGAGGAGGTGGCCCAGGACAGAGATGAGTTCTTGACCAAAGACCTATCTGGATCAACTCTCCTCAGGTCAGGGTACGATGCAAAAAATCTACAGCCCGCCTTGTGCCTCGGTAAAGCTCTAAGAGTTAGTGCGATTATCAAAGGGGTCTATGGTGCCGAGGGTATATTTCCTATATTATTTACCAATAAGACTATGCTAACAATTAACCAGGGACTCCACTGCCGAATGGAGGGCTAAAAGTAGGAACCTAATAACTCTGAATTTAAATTGTGGATCTTGCTAACACTTATTAAGCTTAAGGAAGGGTGGTGGCGCACACTTTGCGAGTTCTATGATTGTTATAAATGGGTAATTGGGATAGCAGGAATCGCGGCCAGCTACGTAACAGGCATCGGTTTGCACCTTGAGGACCTGGACATACCAGGATGTCATAAGGCTTTTCGCCCCCTTGTTAACAAGATGTACCATTTAACTTATGCTTGGTTCGTGTGTGTGATGTTGGGATGGTTAGGGCACAGGATTATTGGGTATCTCAATACCAAGTATAGCGCTGGTCCAGTTAGTTCTGCTGTTTAATTGCCCTTGTTGATGCCTCGAACTTTACATATCATGTGTAGCGTATAGACACTTGAGTGAAGGAAAAATATGGGGGGTTTGGGACTGTAATTAGCCTAAGATACCACCGTGAAATAGACCAGCCAGTGGGCTGCAGTCCAGCTTGTGAGGCTCATCTGACCGGGCCTGGCAGGACTGCAGATATCCGCAGGCTTTCGAGTTATAAGATGTGATTATGATAAGATCCTAATGAGATGGGATTTGGGGATTTTGGTTTGAGTCAACGAAAACGGGGGCTCAGCAGACGGACCAGACAAAATCGCTGCTGGAAATAACGCCTACTGTTGGAGGTCTTTGATGCTACTCAGCAAGCGCAGCCTATGGACAGCCTATCTCTGATCGTTGAGAGAAAGCCTTCGGATATGGGCTTGGACGTAGGGTATTTTTTTTTGCTGATATGGTATTTTCAGGGCCAACCATATTTCCTATGTATGTTCCACTCCTGGCAGTCACGCGATAGGTGGGGGGACACTTCCCATACAAGAGTTGATTCCAGCAAGTGGCTGGAAGAGGGTAACATGCTTATTTTATTTTATTTTCTACATATTCCTACTTCTACTTCGCCCACGAAATAATCCCATGGCCCCAAAACAAAAGCATTGCCCCATAGTCCCTCATAGTCCCCCTCACTCCCCTACAGTCCCCACGGTCCCCACGGTCCCATACGCCAATTTGTCTTACATTGACATTGTAGGGCCCGCCTTGCTTAGCAATCACTCCAGTCCTGAGGTTTCCCCGACGAGAATCGATAGCGTTTTGCAGTCACATCCCATTTCCCATTCAGGGCTGTAGGCGATCACCTGGTTGGGCCCTGCGGGGGGGCCTGCGGTGGGCCCCGTACCGTTGAAAATAGTGATGGGCACGATCATGCTCGATCATAAATTTTTGGTGTGATCGAGCACGATTTATGCTCGAGCATGGGCTAAATTTTCTGCTCGAGCATGATCGTGCCCATCACTAGTTGAAAACACCGCTTCTTGCCCAAACTCTCTAATATCACCACCCAGAGGTGCCTCTGTGGTGACGGAGGTCTGGTTTAGCGCAGGGAAAACTGGCGCCATACAAGCCCCTCTAAGACACTCAGGTGATGCCAGCATCCTGAGAAGCCCGGAACAAGGGTATGATAGGAAAGCTGAGATGTATTGGATATTCGATGTATATACGACAATTGTGGTGAACAGAGAAAGAAGCAGAGCTGAGACTAAATACAGTCTATGGTGGCAAATGGGACAGCGGGCTCTATATCGCACGACTGTCAGAGCCACCAGCTACTCTCGGCATGGTGACAGCCCTGCTAACACTCACCGGTTTACCCTAACCTGAGATAACACCATGGAGTTACCACATCATGCGAAGCCCTTTCACCGCCCGGACATAATGTTTCATGTGTTGTAATTGCTAGGCAACCGAAGCCCTGAATCGAAGTTAGCGGAGGGGCAACAGTAGAGGGGTAGGGAGATATACTTGCGACTAGGTATAAATCCCTGATGAGCTTTTCAAGCATGAGAGCTAGACCAAGGGATAAGAAACCCAATAACCATCGGAAATCATACCCATGCTCTAACAGGACACTCCCGGATAGAAAATTATGTAGAAAAACCTTCATGTGACTACTCATCTCATCCGCGCTACCAAAATGGCTGAAAAACGAAATGTTGTTGAGCCATGTGACCACTTCCTCTGGTGTAAATCCCTGAACCTTTTGGAGTGTGAAAGCTGGTAGGTTGACAACGAGGCCTAGAGGGTCCCTGGGCCTTGGTATGTTCTTAGCGACCTTGTGTCGGGTGAGCCGCCTTTTTCCACGATTATCTGGTCTATAGGGGCTAACATCTTGTTCCAAGAGTAGCTTGACTATTCCATCATGCATATTCTGGGCAGCTAGTGAGAGAGGGGTTTGGCCTAGGGTGTTTGGCCTGTTCGGACTAACATCTTCTCGTCCTAAGAGTAGCTTCACTACCCTTTCATGCCCATGCCACGCAGCCCATGCAAGAGGTCTTTGGCCATCATTATCTGGCCTATCGGGGCTGATGTCTTCATGTTTCAGGAGTAGCCTTACTACTCGATCATGTCCATTGCGGGCTGCGAGCGATAGTGGTGTTCGGTTATAGTTGTCAGGCTGGTTGGGTCTGATATCTTCCTGCTTCAACAGCAGCTCCACTACTCTATCATGCCCATTCTGGGCTGCCAGCGAGAGTGGAGTTCTGTTGTAATTGTCTTGCCGATTAGGATTAATGTCTCCCCGTCGCAGCAGTAGCTTCACCACTCCATCATGCCCCGTCCGGGCGGCCCATGATAGCGGTGTTTGGCCACTGCGGTCTGGCTTATCAGGGTTGACGTACTTCTTTCCGAATAGCAAACTGGTTACTTGAGGTGTGATTCCCCACCAACGGCCTATGTTCCCAGGATCGACAAACAGCGGACTATGGAACAGCTTGACCACTCCTTCATGCCCGCTCCCAGCAGCCCATGAGAGAGCTGTTCGGCCATATCTCTTATCCTTCATATCAGGTATGGTGTTCCTATGCTGCAAGAGTACTTTTACCACTTCTTCACACCCATACCTCGCTGCCCACATGAGCAATGTCAGGCCTGCACTATCTTTCTGGTTCACATCCCATCCCTTCGCCCTCATCAAATCAATGGCAACATTATCAATGCCGAAATAGGAAATGCAGTGAAAAGCAGAGGGTGGAATTTGTGAATAAAAGAACCGGTCGACGGTTGACTCGTGAAGGAATTTGGCAGATATGTGATGATCATATTGGCAAAGGAGGCTGAGAGCTAGGGATCTCGCGCGATCTGAGACCTCCGTCCGCATATGGGTTCCCCAATATAAAGAAGAATATTCCAGGAATGGTAGGGTGCGCCTGAAGCGCTTAAGGTCATCGGCGAAACAATTCTTAGTTTTCTGGAAATTGAGATATGTCAAACAGGTCTCCGCTATCTTCGAGTGAACTCTGGAAAACAAGGCGGGATGACCTGAAAGATACTCCTTAAACGTGAAATGGACAAGTCGAATGGTTGAGGACCCTTTATCGACCGTGACAAGTCCTTGACAACAGCCTAGCACTGTCAAGATCGTAGGCAATTTGTCTGTATTAATGGCCGTTGATCCTATCTCTACCGCTAGAGCGTGACATATTTCATCCACCTTCAACGGCCGCTCGGAATGTGAAATCCACATCAGGGTGGCCAACCCGAGTCTTGCTTTACACTCTTGCTGCTTCATTATCTCTCCTATCCTTGCATCATAGGCATCGGCCAAGCCCGCGCTACCCGTCATTGCGCTGATCTTCTCTCTCCTTCGGTGGAGTGTCTTCTCCTGTAGGATTGCTCTGAGATTCAGAGAAACTAGGAGGAATCTATGCACAGATATGTGAGCTCGCTGTTTCCTGTGCCCTTGTTGCAGACTTACATTTCTGGGACAGTCTCCAGAATATCCTGTATAATGTCCTCTTCCAAACTCTTATCCATCGCGTCAGGTGTTGTATCCTCTTTTAGTTTCTCTCTCAGGAAACGAACTATATCTTCCATGGTGGGTCTGACGGATACTGCTACTACTTTCCCAGCAAGTGCTTTCTCTACCTCATCATGGATATGGAATCTTCCAGACAGAAATATACGGGTGCTGGGGGACCTGTGTACAATTTGTTTGAGCAAGTCAAGCAGGTTTGCTCGATGCTCGGCCGGGCATTCGTCCAGAGCATCGATGCATAAGAAAGTTGGCTGTGAGGATAAGATAACCTGTAAAATGTCTAAAATTTGGCCCAGTACCAGTTTCCTGCCCCAGGCCATCTTTTCCTCCACCAAAGCCCGATTGATACTTATGGGGATCTCTTTGAGGCCACCAGCAACCTGTTTCATCAAGGAACCTAGGACACCTGTTGGTGATTGTTCTTTCTGGGCGGCAAAGTCGAAGTAGAAGCACGCCACTACTGCATCTTGTCCCCTCGCCCAATCGCATAATCTATCTACTACCAAAGAGCTGGCATTATAGCCTGTTAGAAACACCTTCGATTCATGGACCATGTGCTTTCTCACGTGATGTAGGTCTTGCCTACCCCAGGATCACCACTGCAAAACAAGACCGGATTGTCAAGTTCCCCATACTGGATGCCATCAAACCAATTCTGATATTCCTCGGTTCGTAAGAACCAGTCTCCTATGCCTTTGACTCGGTCAGCTCTAATATCGTGGTGTCGTATCAGAAGTTCGGGTATCGATAACGATGACTGAATATAACGCCTGCGGTCGGCATCTATAAACCGAATAACGCTCACCTCGTTGGAGGAGTTGCTATTTCCCCCGACACAGAATTGTGACATTTCCCTTCTTCCGTTGATTGCTGGGAAGTTGTGGGTTCAATGCAGAGAATTCCGAGGTTTCTGGGGATAATAAATTCTTGAGCAGGACGGGGGGAAGTAGTTCTACTCGAGTATTTATACCCTGAAAACAGTTTATTCTAAATGCTAGGGATATGAGATAATTAGCACGTCTCTCGATATATAGGTATCTTGGATACCGTATTAATTCGCTCGATTGGGCCTCGCGCTTGGATGTCCGAAGCTGCACCTGTTGGATAGGCCGAGCGCACCGCGAAAACTGGCACTTTTAGGGCCCGTTTACCAATAGACGGCCGTCTAGCAACTGTAACTTCTACCCTCTACCATATCTATGACGGTGATATGAGCTCAGTATTGCCAATCACAACGAACCTTTTTACCGATACAACATGTTCTGGCAATACTGGGAATAGATCTATTACAAAATGGGATAAAAGTACTAATCGAAATCATTAGTTGGGCTACCCAAATTCACCAATGGTGCGATAACAGCATCTTCATGACTAGCTTGATCAGGAGAGAACAACAAACCTCCTCGTTTAGAATCTATTTTTTTCACATTGTCAATAGGGAAGTGACTGATATATTTTTGGAAGAACCAATCTTCCGATCATAGTTGGGGCCAAAATTAATTTGCTCTTTAATTTTGTGTTTAAGTCTTGAGTGGAGTAGCCACGCTTGTGAAGGGTGGCTTCGACTTCTCACTATCTATAAATGATCAAGGATTTTTCACAAAAGGGTGGGGAGAGGTGGGTGCTGCAGCACCCGAGTGGTGTGATGCATTACTGATTGGGGATGCTGAGTTTAATGTATGATATTACTCCTCTTCCCTCCTTTATCGGTTCCCTATAACCACTCTACGAGACTAACACTTCCAGGGCTCGGTATATGTCCCCCACCTCATGCCCCCGGAGGCCCCGATAGCCACTTTTAGATCCCTAGGAGCAACCGGTGGGGCCCTCCTCTCGGCATACCAAATCTCAACGAGCACAACCCCCTCCTCTCCTGTACCCGCCGTAACAAGGGGTGTCCGCGATGGCACCCTCCAATTTTTCTTGAAACTTTTAGTTTTCTATCCAAACCACCGCATTGCCACAGCCTGGCGTAGCAAGAACAAGCAAGTATACGAATACAATTTCGACCAGCCCAACCCGTGGGACCGCAAAACCGGCGAGCCCATCACTCGGCCGAAATTCCGTCGCTCTTTGGAAACTACACATTCCCGGAGGAGACTAACGAGGCGATGAGCAAAGTACAGGCGGCGATGCAAGAGCACTTTATCAGTTTTATTCGTGGGGATTCGCCGTTTGAGGCGGCGGAGGGGGAGGCGATGAAGTATGGACCCGTGGGGAAGGTGGCGGTAGGGTGGAAGAAGGATAGCAGGAATGTCAGGGCTTGGGAGGTTATGGAGGAGCTAAGTAAGGATGAGTTAGTTAAGGCGTTTGATATTGTCGGCGGGTGTATCGGGCATTATAATTTTTCGCATGATCGGCCCCCTAAATAAGAGGATTAGCTGAGTGCAGATTGTTAAGCGGAGGAGGGAGGACGGGAAAGTATTTTAGCTGTAGATGCTATCAAGTTAAGATCTCTAGTTTACAGCCAGTTTTTTTCTTCTTCTTTTCCTTAGCAAGATTCTATCATAAACCAGAAATAAATTTGTCATTTGTTATCACTCGTTAGGTTTCTCGGTACCCATGCTAAACCAAGTAATCTCACAGGCCAAGGCTGTTGGCGGAGGAGAGACTCGGGGCGTGAACGTCAGTAAAATTCCTCAACCAGCGTTTCCCTGGATATGGGAACGCGAGGCCCCAAGCAATAGGGTGACGGCTGCCTTGACCACCTTTTTTCGTTCCTTCGTTCCTTCCGTCCTTCGTTCGTTCGTTCGCTCGTTCGTTCCTCCCTCCCTCCCTCCCTCTCTTCCTTCCTCCCTCCCTCTCTTCCTTCCTCCCTTTCTTCCTTTCTTCCTTCCTTCCTTCCTTCGTCCCTTCCTTCCTTCGTCCATTCGTCCGTTTGTCATTCGTTCGTTCCTGCGTTCCTTCCTTCGTTCCTTTTTTCCTTTAACCCCCGCAACTCTCTCAAAACAACAACGGGAGATTCGTGTTTTCGTTCTCTAAGCTTTTTTTCTATATTTTTCGGTTGTACCTCGTACACGGATACTGTTATACTACCTCTCGCTAGGTTTGTTCTATTTTTTTTTTTTATGTCTTTTGCTGAATAGCCCCCCCCCATCCCCACATACACTCACATTCGTTGTTACTAAATTTCAACTTTGCCATCAGATATTACGCTCGGATCAGATAATGGCTTCACCGGACTCTGCTATCCGTCAGGACACGATCGACCCCAGCTCCGCTGCATCTAGGCAAAATCAACCTCAGGTAGTCGATGAGCCTGGGACTCCACCTGCTGCTGTCGGGTATGACCAATTGAAGGAGTTTAACTCCAATCAGGTTGCCGACTGGCTTGAGGCCCTTTGGTTTTTTTAGCGAGTTCCATGAGGAAGATGCTGTGGCCACGGAGAAAAGAGGCTTCATTGAAAAGGATATATCGGGTAGAATGCTTTTGGAGAGAGCATACGATCCCAAGAACTTACAACCATCTTTATCGATTGGTAAAGCTTTGAGGCTTGAGGGAATAGTCAAGAAGATTTACCGTAAAGCTGGTATGTTTTCATCTTCATCTACAATTATGAGTATGCTAACAATTATGCAGGCATCCAGCTACCAAATGAACAACCGAATGTAAGAAACAGCTCTGAATTTGAACTCTGGAACTTGCTAACACTGATTAAGGGTCAAGAGGGTTGGTGGCACAAGGTCATTCGCGTCTGCGGGGATTGTAAATGGATCCTAGGAATTGCGAGCTTTGCTGCCTTCGACGTTCTTGGTAGTGGGATGCATTTGGAGGATTTGAAGATCCTGGGGTGTCATGCAGCCTTTAGGCCACTTGTGAATGGGCTGTACCATTTCGCCTATACCTTTGGGGGCTGCTTTATCTTCGGTGGGGCTGGGTACTTTATCATCCGCCATTTCAATAAGAAGTATGGTCGTCCTACCATGCGTCATGTTGTTTAGTTAAATTGTCAGTAGCTTGGTACTTGATGACCTCAAATATGGTTTTGTGGGCCATCAAGAAAACATTTGTATGGTTGAAAAAGCAGATGAATTAGTTTGCTCATTGTTAGTTAGCAATTCAGAAAATTCTTAAGTGAGGTTGATTTCTTCGGGTGTGAAAAGTACTATTTACACGCCTCTTGGCCTTGCGGCCCTATGAAAATAACATGTTACTACGACTAGAATCTGATAGGTAGTGTTCTCAATCGCGCAGTCTGGCTGTCGTGAAAGTGGACTGTGGTGGATAATATTGTGTCGTCCCGTCCAGTCATTTTCCAAACTTCCTTACAACTGGCAGGCAAAACGACTAGGGTTCCATCTCCACGGCTGGAAATGTCTCATTCTTGCCATCCCTGCCATCACCTATAGGCTCCCTACCCTCCACAGTCCTCTACAGCGGACACTGCCCTTCACAGTCTCCGTAATGTCCCTCGTGGTTAAAGTCACCAGGGATCACTCACCTTTTTTATACTCACTTTTTATACTTTTCGTTTTTATCCATTCATATTATATTTACTCACATATCTATACTTCTGCTTCACAAAGAAAAAAATTGAATGGCGCAAGAAACTATGCCCCACGGTTCCCCAAGATACCATACACTAATTTGTCTTGCATGGTAGTAGCCCCCCTCCAATAGCAATCATGGTAGTCATGAAGTTTCCCATACAAGAAAGGACCACGTTTTTGAAGTCACCTCCCATCCAGCGCTTTTGGCAGTCACTGCATCGGGTTCTGCAGGGGCCTCGCACTGTTGAACACAATGCTTCTTATAGAAACTCTTGACGGAGATAGAGTGCCTAAGTTTCGTATGCCCACATGATAGTTTTGCTGCCCTTACACCCTGTCAAACATAAAAAACTTAAGACCTTTCCCTCCGTGATATCTGTACCAAGAAACACTTCTGCAGTTGAGAGAGAGCCTGTGGTTGTTAGTGAAAAGATTTTTTCCCCGCACTTGAGTGTGAGATCGTTTTTGGTTGTGAGTTGCTTGGCATTCATTTCGTTTCACCGCCTGTCACTCGTGGTGGTCAATCGTATCGCCGCCGTTGAAGTTTATCATTCCACACCATTGGCAGCCAAAAGGAGATGGAGGTACAACATGACACCCTACCGGGCCCAGGAGGGCGGCTCTAGGCAGTTTTCCTGTTAAATCTTCTCTACTAGCAGTCCGCTCAGAGATTTTAAGTTCAGGATTTGGTGTCTCTTACAGTTTGTGATCCCGCAAATCATGTTTCACATCATATGAGTAAAATAATTAGCAAGTCAGCATATATCTTAAATGGAAACCAGTGTTCTCAACGGGGCAGTCCCCCACCGTCCCCCACTGTCCCCCGGTGTTTTCTGGTGTTTTCCGCCGTCCCCCGCCGTCCCCCACCATCCCCGGCCGCCCTACAAAAGCACCTGCCATCCCCTACCTGAAATTGTCTCACATCATGGGGTTCACCGTCCCCCATAATGACGGCCGTCCTGCGAGTTCACGGATGAGGACGGACTAGCCAAGTTGATACCATACACCAAAGGATTCTTTTCACATCATAAGATATCACTCGTTCCATCACCGGCAGTCCTGTTGGAAGAATGACTTCAATGTGACGGCTGTATGCCCGGTGGGGCATACTGGTGACTCAACTCAATTGCACGGTATAGGGAGACCTTGCACGGGTATAAGTACCATGGCCTGGTACCCAAGTAGTATGTACAATAGATATTTGGAACAATACAACGAGCGACTCTCATACAAAACTTACGACAAGTCCCCCACCGTTCCCGGCCATCTTCAACAGTCTCCGGCCATCCCCGGCCATCCCCTGCCGCCCTGGCCCGTCCCGTCCAGGGCTCCTGGCGGTCCCCAAACGGGGTCCCGCCGGGCCCCCAGACGGTTGGGAACATTGTGCTCTACTAAACTAAAATCAAACTAGCGGTAAAGACATATATGTATAGGTAAAGCGATACTATATCCTGATCCTCCGATCGATCACTACACCTACCCCTGTGTTTGCCGCACGTCCTTATTCCTCAGTACACCTCAGTGATAACAAAGAAAAGACATCGTGGAAAACATCCTTTATTCAACATTTTCCCGTATACGTTCGGTCTGAATATCTCCTGAACTATCGTTCAATCTCCTGTAACAAAGTCAAGCACGTCAACCCAACACTACAGTTCTCACCTACCTGTAATAGTCTTCCTATACTCTCTATTTGCCCCCATATGTTCTAACTTTTATGACATCTCTTCTGCCATCTACCCAAGCGGCGACTGTCCAGTTTATATCACCATACTGATAAAGGCATGGTATGTGGTCTCAGTGGTTGTAGCAAAGGGCGGCAGTGTCCCAGGTAATTTGACTTGCACAGGACCCGCCTAGAGGTCCGATTCTACCTGATCTGCTTGGAATTTCCCTGCCGTCCCTGTACCTCCGAACGATTGGGAACACTAACTTGAAATAGATATGCAGGGTCGTTCAGGATCTGTATGGGGCTGACAGAGGATAAAAAGGTATCGAGTATGGATACGAGTTCGAAGTAGGGCGGGCACCAGTTGAGCTCATGATGACTTGTAGATAGTGGTGGTTGTATTTCTAGTTCTGCAGTGATGAGTAGATATGTGGTGAGCATTCGAAAGGGTTGATTTTCCAACACTTATAGAGAATGGTAGATTTATGGGTAGTTTCTAGCCTTGGTTCCATGGCAGGAAGGGATAATGTGGGCTCTGAACAAACAAAACAATCACTTCCAGCAGTGTCACCGCATAAACACATTTATCGCTTCTGGCTTGGCATTTGGTTGTAGCGTTGGTTGCCAGGGAGCTATTTCCGATGGATTTTGGTTCTTAAATACCGCCGTAGCTAGGGATGGGTTAACAATCCCTATTTGAGAAGCCACATTTTCTAACAAACGCGAGGTCCAAAGATAGGGCAACAACGACCTTGACCACCCTTTTTCCTCGCCATTTTTTCCTTTCTTCCTTCCACACCCACAACACTCTCTAAACAACGGCACATTGGTGTTTTCGTTCCCGGTGCGCCTTTTCTTTCTTTTTTCTGTTGTACCGCCTACGTGGGTACATTATACCCCCTCTCTCTAGGTTTGTTCTCACTTTTCGTGTCTATTGGTTCCTGCGCCCCGCCTCCCCCGCATACGCTCACGTTCGTTCTCACTAAATTTCAAGTTTGTGATCAGATATCGAGCTGGGAGTAGGCAATGGCTTCGCCGGACTCCGCTATCCCTCAAGACACGATCCACCCTAGCTCTTCACCTAGGGAAAATCAATCTCAGGCAGTCAATCATGCCAACGACAGGGTTGAGCCTGGCTTCCGCACGAGTGGGGCCTTTCCTCCCCATATCGGGTACTGCCAATTGAGGGAGTTTAACTCCAGTCAGGTTGCCGACTGGCTTGAGGGCCTTGGGTTTTTTAGCGAATTCCATGAGGAAGATGCTGTGACCACGGAGAAAAGAGGCTTCATTGAAAAGGATATATCGGGTAGAATTCTTTTGGAGAGAGCATACGATCCCAAGAACTTACAACCATCTTTGTCGATTGGTAAAGCCTTTAGGCTTGAGGGAATAGTCAAGAAGATTTACCGTAAAGCTGGTATGTTTTCACCTTCATCTACAATTATGAGTATGCTAACAATTATGCAGGCATCCAGCTACCAAATGAAGAACCGAATGTAAGAAACAGCTCTGAATTTGAACTCTGGAACTTGCTAACACAGATTAAGTGTCCGGAGGATTGGTGGCACAAGGTCGCTCGAGTCAGCGGTGATCATAAATGGATACTGCTAATTGTGATCTTTGCAGCTATTGAGCTGGTGGGTGATGGGGTACGTTTGCGGGATTTGCCGATCGCAGGTTGTCACCCAGCCCTCAGACTAGTCATCAATGTCCTATACCATCTCAGCTATACTTTGTGTTGGTGTTTTGTCTTGGCCGGCACTGCGTACTTCATAATTGGGCGCTTTAATAAGAAGTATGGTCGTCCCACTATGCCTCATGTTGTCTAGTTGAATTGTGGGTAGCTTGGTAGTTGATACAATTAAATATGTTTTTGTGGATAATCATTATGAGAGCATTGGTGTCGTTGAAAAAAGAGAGGTGGATTAGATTGCATATTGTTTGTTAGCAATCAAGAAAATTCCTAAGTGGAGTGAATTTCTTTGGGTCTGAAAAGTCTTATTTACACTTTCTCAACACCTTCTACGGAGGTATATAAGAACAAAAGTCCAACATCAAATATCAAGCCATGGCAACCAACGTGGCAACCAAATGCCAAGCTGGAAGTGACAAATATGTTTATCTTGCGAACCGCATTATCGCCTTCAGGGTCAGAAGTTATTATTCAGCTTATGCAACTATTATCGCTTCCTGCCACGAAACCAATGCCACCAATGCCATAAACTACCCATAAATCCCGTATTGGGTATCGGGGTTGGAAATTGATACTTTCCGTTGCTCATCTCATAGTTCCTCATAACTGCAGAATTAGGAACCTACAACCACCACTTACAAAGACACAATTTGCACAACCAGTGCCCACCCTACATTGGCCCCATTAAGAAGAAGGAATGGGACAGGATCGCTATACTCAGTTTTGTGCAGGGCGAACTACCTGGAATGCTTGGGCTGGGCTTGGATTACCGGACACAACACGCTATTCCTTTATCAACATGGTAAGATCGAGTGAATAGCCCCCGGGTGAGCGGACTACAGGGGAGATCGCGTGGCAACCGGGACTATGTGGGGGACTATGAGGGCTAGATGACTATGGGGTGTGGGCGAGGAATATAGGGATTAACTTAGGAAAGGATTGTGGGGTTGCTACAGACAACATATATTAGAGATGACCACTAGGGACTGTGATACAAAAATGAGGGGTGCTGTGAGGGACAGGCGAGGATGGCAACTGACTACCTGGGGCTTCCAGAAGTATTACCTTAATGTGATGATAGGTACGAATACGTTCAGCTATTTTCCAAGCCCTCCGGACATAACGCTCTAGGAAATGACAAAGGTCCTATTCATGTAGATTCATGCTGTAAATTGCTATAAATACAGTTGTCTCAGGTATGTCTATAGGCAGGCAAGCAAGACAGTAACCCCCCGTTTTTCATGTTTTATCAGTCCAATTACATGACGGGTTGGAACAACCCATTGCCAATTGGGCAAATCATAGGGTATAGCACTGGGCGAATCGGGGCCGTGTCTCGAACATTGGCGGAAAAAGATATAGCCGGTTGCCAGGCAAGTGCGGGGTGATAGCTTATAGACTCCGGGTCCTTGGGCCCCTCCATACATATACTGCCTGAGACCTCTTCCCACGAGATCACCATGCTTCCTAGGGTTTGCGTTCTCATTTCCCACAGCTCGCATTCTTCATCTCCTACCCACCAGCCCTGCCGGAACATGATGCACCCTCATTGCCGTCTTGAGATACATCGGCGGTAATAATCTCCCATGGCCAGGGCAGCGATCAGCCAATTGTGATCAGGGTTAGGGTTGTATTCCACCGGGGCTCAGCTCCTGACTGCCCGGACTATGGTAAAATACTGTATCGTACCGGCACTGTATGGACCGTAACTGCCTCCGGTCAGGTCAATAATCGCCTGGCTTCTTTTTGGGCTCTCGTCGGGAATGCTTGCCAATCCACAGTATTCGCTAAACCACCAACCTACGTGATCCCGCTTAACCACTCTTTCAATCCCACCGGATAAAAAACCGATCCAACCACAAGCCATCATGCCTATGGGTGAGCGGTTTCTCCGGCATCCCCCTTCACTCGCCCGCCGCACGCTCCACCCTCACAACCGCCGACCTAAATAAAATCTCGAGTAGCATCATGAACCTAACTTAACTCCGCGACTTTAGATACTAGCCTTTCGGCGATTGCTTTATTTGCGCCCGCAAATACGCAGTAAGACTCGGGTATCTGGCTTTAAGCGCTGGGTCAGATCGGAATCGGGGTCAGAATTAGAAGAAGGGAATGATCGGAGATGTTGATGACGCCGGGATATGGGTGGGGGCTGTTCGGCTGGCTGGTGGTGTGGCTTGGCGGGGAAGGGTGCGGAGGGGTTGGGGTGTTAACTTCATGTCT
>Ga0307509_10003767_pt1 | contig 22567 bp, 22 predicted proteins | sample 10_EM_MG_FD_202245 | JGI IMG/M metagenome (GOLD analysis project Ga0307509, IMG submission 202245) | Populus trichocarpa ectomycorrhiza microbial communities from riparian zone in the Pacific Northwest, United States - 10_EM | ecosystem: Host-associated > Plants > Roots > Unclassified | place... | reverse complement strand
TGCATTGTGGGTTGCTTCCCAGATGTTTGATCAGAAATACTACGAGTGGTAGGCTCCAGCACTAATAGCTTATCAGATCCTACATTTGAGATAGCACTTGGAGATCCACTGCTCAGTACATATATGATATTCTTTACTATTATTAGTCGTGCCAAGGTTGCGGCGTGCGGCCGCAACCCCCACATGTTCGCTGGCTCACAACCGGGGCCACTCTAAAGAGTGCCTGACAGCTCAACGCAAATTTACAGCTCAACGCAAATTTGTGGCTTACCATAGTAACAGTGTGGCTCAACACAACTATGTGGCTCAGCATAACTTTGTGGTTTAGAATAAATTTGTAGCTAAATATATATAAACATTTAATTTACATTTAATTTGACAACCTAGGATGCTGCCTCATGCTTGGCTTTTTTGATACAAGCCTACCGTAAAAACCCGCTATATCCACGATTGGGGATCGGGCTCTTGACTTTCACAATCTGAGACAAAACACCCCGTGAAGGAATAGTGCTTTCCACACAAAGTATAGCTTGAGGAGGTGAAGCTTGCGGGATCTCATTAACTGGTATTTGTTATTTTGTTAACCTGCCGTGCTAAGTATATTGTGGTTTGGTGCTGTAGTACAGGCGAGATCTGCGATAGTGGATACAGCCAGCTTTTACGGTACATTGGCTGGGTCGTATAACGACTAACTTAGATACCGGTAGTATGTTCAATTTGGATTGTATTTTGTATTATCTTGGTTTTCCTCTTGGGAAATGTGAATGGGTAACTTAAGCTGTTGGAGAAAAAAAAGGTATTCTGGTTTAATGATTAAATTTCTGGTTGGGTGGGTTCTGTATTCTCAGGTGTCTGGACCAAGCCACAAAGTCGCGTTGAGCCACACTGTTACTATGGTAAGCCACAAATTTGCGTTGAGCTGTAAATTTGTGTTGAGCTGTCAGGCACTCTTGAGAGTGGCCCCGGTTGTGAGCCAGCGAACATGCGGGGGTTGCGGCCGCACGCCGCAACCTTGGCACGAGTATAGGTAAGATGCTATTTGAACATGTTTGGAATAAAATGAGTATACCTGAAGTATTATTTTTTATTATTAAATATAAACTTTAGATTCCGATTCTCCATGTCTAAAAGTACTTACAAACATATTTTCAATATAGTATCACTACTAGTTGTGCAGATAATAAAATAGACTGTTGGTGTTTCTGTCTTTGGCATGCAGAGGCATATCAGGGGACTGAGCTAGAACGTAAAATATGTTACTGTGCAACTGCTGTCGATCCATCCCGCTTATACATAACAACCCTTCTGAATTTCCATGCCGGGTGCTTAGTCTTCTGGAAACTAATACCACTATGCAGCTGTAGGATAGGTTTGGTCTGTCCGCTAAACCTAGCTCTTATGGCAATCGTGGTGTCACAAGTCTATTTGTGCCTAACAAATATACAATAGGATCTACAATAGACCTACAAGCACAAGTGCTAAGGGAGCCTGTTTTAGGGACTAGTAGGTAAGAAGATAATAGTTGCAATACAAATTGGAGTAAGGGATTGCCGTTCAATCAAGTGAATTGTAAGACTGAAGATTTGTTGAAGTTTGCTGTGTCCTGTTAGCCAGGAGACATGTTTTAATACAAAATACTAAAGTGATAACCTTCTTGCAATCTAGATCATTACTAGCAGATGCGCGCCACTGCAATCTTGTAATACCACAAGAATAACAAGTCATAGCTCATCCTCCACCAGTGTTTCATGACTATTTCATACCTGGAATTCTCTATATCAACCGGATGCAAGACGAACTGGGGGTGGCCTATGATGGCATATGCTATCTGACTCACAGCCAGTGGTGGAGCTGGAATCAAATGAAATCAAGCAAATATAAATCAAACTAAAGATAGGAGATTCGGTACTCCTCTTCTGTGTACCCTTATCAGAACATGTACACATGGTATATATGCGAGGTAAGTCTGATTGGGTGGATGATGATGTTGATATGACTGGTGAATAACAGGTCTGAATGCAAGTTGTGAATTCTGGGTTGACATTTAAGAGTGTGGGGATTAGGGTTCAGAATAGGCAGAGTGGTTTCTTGTCAAGCCATGCCAACAAGGTTCATAACCTCTTATTATGAGATTTGGATGGCTGCGGAACCCTCAAGGCAGATCAAAAAGGACAACAAGGTCCAGAAGATGCAGTCTGCGGGTTCTGTAAATTTGTATCTGGCTATCTTTCTTGCCGTCCTCTATTCGACAATACAGAGGGTAGATACCGTTAGAGCACATTCTGAGTCTTGTGGGGCTTGTTTTCCCGCACCAGGTCCCACTCTTACCCCTGGCCGGGAAGGATATTCTTCGTTTGATCTCCTTCCTGCAACCTGTTTGTGGCCCACCCGCAGTCGTTCCCTGGATGGGCCCGTTTGTCACAACCTATTTTTAAGTGGACCTGTCTGGGTAATGGGTGGGGCGGGGGCCTGACAGGGGACAGTGGCAGGAAATTCTAAAAATGGCACCCGCCCGAGACCATTGAGCAAGGAAAACGGTTGAGGGCCGGTATTTTTCGGGGCCCCAAGGCTCTATAACTAACTATATATATAGTACAAAAGATGCGAAGCATCCTCAATATTCGAAAATCAGGAAATCCTTCTGGTACCCATCACAAGCTCCTTCCGATACCTGCTCTGCTCCACCGTCCAATTTCTTGTCTGTTTTAACCTCTGATGCCTGCTCCGCTTTACCCTCTGACATTTGTCGCTGGCCATCTATACGAAACCTGATATATAGTATACGACCAGGCAGACCCCTTCCTCCTCCCCGCTCGAAAATATGTGACAAAGGAAACTGCTCTATGGACTGATCACCAGGGATTTTTTAACTCAGATTCCCTTTTGGGCATTTGTAATTAACTATTATCCTGAAAATTTGTATTTTAGTACTTATTAAAAAAATGTAAAACTAAGCAAAATGAAAACAAAAATGAAAAAATGAAAAATAAAAATAAAAAATGAAAAAGCACCCAGAAACCAGAAACCAGAAACCAGAAAAAAAAAGAGGAAAAAAAGGCACACCAAACTTAGTCCTCTCTGCCCCCCAGCTTTTTTCCTCGGTTTTCCCACTACAAAACTTTCAAATTTTTATTCGGCACACCTCCAATTCCTCGATGGTGGGAAAAGTATGAGGACTAGAATAATAGCCAAAAGGCCAATATACCAAATGATCTCAAAAGCACTGCAGGCTCGCACGCTGGGGGGAGCCTTCTCCGACCGTGCACCGCAGCCCGACCGGGAGAGCCCATGGGAGCCTTGATATCTGTCTGACGGCTTGGACGCTGGGAGGGGAACTGAGTGTTTAAATTGGGAGAGTATTTTCACAACCCTTGCGTGGTTCCATGATGCAGCTACCTCAAGGGCTGTTTGGCCAGTTGGGCCCCGTATATCAGGATTCAGATCCTTGCTTTCCAATAGTGACTCTACTATTCCCACATACCCGAACAGTGCTGCCCACCACACTGGTGTCCCGCCATGCAGGGCGTCCTCCATGTTGGGATTAATATCCGCTCGCTTTAATAATAACGCTGCTACTCCCTTATACCCCTGCTGCACAGCCCACAAGAGAGGCGTTCGGCCAGATTCGGTATCTGCGGTGTTCGGATTAATATCCTCTCGCTTTAATAGTAACTCTACTATATCCGCATACCCCCCGTGCACAGCCGATATGAGAGGCGTTCGCCCATATTTGGTTTCGGCTGTGTTGGGATTGGTATCCACTCGGTCCAATAGCACCTTCACGACTCCTATATACCCTTTCTGGGCGGCCCGCCCCAGTGGTGTTAAGTTATACTCGGTGTCCACAGTATTGGGATTAACATCTTCTCGCTTCAATAGCAACTCTGCCACTCTCTCATACCCATCATCTGCCACCCACCAGAGCGGCGTCCTCCCGTGTACTTTGTCAACGGCGTTCGGATCAATATCCTCTCGTTCCAGTAGCAACCCTACCTCACTCCGATGCCCTTTCAGGGCAGCCAACAAGAGTGGTGTTAGGCCATATCGGGTCTCTGTAGTGTTGGGATCGATATCGTTTCGTTCCAATAGTAACTTTAACACCCCAACATGCCCTCGTTGCACTGCCCAATGGAGTGGCCCCATGCTTTGTTTTCTGCCTGGTATGTTGGGGTTGATATCCTTTCGTTGCAATAGCAACTCTACTACTCTTTCATGCCCAGCCCACACAGCCTGCCCTAGTGGCGTCGCATGAGATTTAGGACCCAGAGTGTTGAGATTGATATCCTCTTGTCCTAACAGCAGCTTCACTATTCTCTGGTGCCCTTGCAGTGCCGCCCGCTCGAGTGGTGTTTGGCCGTATTCGGTGTCTGCGGTGTTGGGATCGATATCCTCTCTTTTCAATAGCAACTCTACCACTCCCTCATGCCCCTGCTCAACAGCCCAGAAGAGTGGAGTTCGACCGTATTTGGTGTCCACCCCGTTGGGATCGATATTCTTTTCCAATAGTAACTTTACAACTCCCTCATCCCCATGCTCGGCAGCCCGCAAGAGTTGTGTTGGGTCGGATTCGGTTTCCGTATATGGTGGGGGTTCCATGGTTTGTCCAAAGAGTGTTGAATGTACATATGCTATAGCGACAACTACTGGAGCGATATTGGTCGTTTTATGGAAGTCCGGCTGCTAGAATCACTAGAGAGGCAACTCCCACCGAGTAAGCGCTAGCACATCAATGAGGTGATATGAGCTCGCTATTATACCAACAGAACTCAATACCGGTATCGATGGAGCGGGGGGGGCGACCTATACCTCAAGTGCTCTATCAAATGTGGCCCATGAGTCTCTCACGTTAGAGATGTGTAATGTGGTCACAAGATTCCGAGTGTTAGTTAGAAAATATCGATAGGTGCATTAAATTAGAACTAACCAAATTACGCCATGCGAAATCCTGTTCTTCAAGTTCGCTTGTTGCCATAATAAACATAGTTGTCACAGAAATAGCCATCCCTAACTGTGTGTTGCGAAATCGCCCAACTTGTCCCAAAAATAGGCAATCTATCCAATCGCGAAATATGCCGTTATCCATCCTGGTTTGAACTGTCGGTTTAATGGGGACGGCGAGCACGAAGGCTAATTTACACCGGAAAATAACTTGCTATAGTGCACACCCTATAGTAAAAATTAGTGAACGCAGCCCGAAGTACTGATTCTTGGCGTTCATTAGGTGCAACTGCAGTCCAGTTGCAGTAATGATGGTATCGGATTATTTGGGATGAGTGGAAATGAGGCTAGGGACTTAGCAAGAAAGCTAGCCTAGCTAGGTGAGATGGTGACACTGACACCATGAGCTCGTAGTGGAGAGCCAATAGCCCATGCATATCTGGACATGCAACAGATACCGGTATATATGATCGCTTCCAGGTCTGTAAGCGAGAATGTGATTCATCTGTCACTTCCATATCATTTTTTTCCACAATGTCATGTGCCCTTTATCAATAACAAAATGCTAGCGGCGATAGCAAATTTTGTAAGGTGAACGACTCATACCCGTACCTATCGTATCATACCGACGCTTATCAACATGCCAGGTATGAGGCATATCAAGTGGCTCGTTTCTAAACCCGAGGTCCACAGAGTGTGAATGAATACGGTACAATGGTAGTCCATGCTAGCGAAAGGAAAAGAGCCTTCCCCACGGCCTCTATATTCGAGTTCCTAGATTTGGATAGCATAATTAGTGAGTTAACCAACTAACCTTTCACGAGTCCACCAGCCTCAATAGTTCCTAGTCCTTCTCGCTATTGTGCGCATCCCGTAAAAAGGTACTCGAGTATATGACCGTGCTCTCGAAGGGAAACCCACACTAGAACTTCCTTCCATGTCGAATATTGGTCGTGCGGTTTACGATCGTGGATGTGGCTGAATGCTACTCAAGCATTGTGGCAACACAAGCCACTTCTCCCCTCTTTCTTCAGCTCTGCTCCCAGAAAGACTGCCAGCTCTCACAATACCGATACCTGCACAAATTGCCACACCATTTCAACATTCAACAAGCATTTTGGACAGAGCATCATAGCCCACACTACAAGCATGTATTCGATAAAATTCGGCGACGGCAATGCCAACTGTGGCATCATAACAGATAGCTTTAACACACACACCACCGTCTATAAATTCGACGAGGACACCAAGATTATCCGTTGGCTCTCTCCACTAGAGCCAAATCATAGGCACCAGGGTGTGCGTACCGACCGATACGGGGGTGTGGGAGATTGGCTTTTAGAAACAACCGAGTTTCGGGAGTGGAGGAGGGGTGAGGGTGGAGCCGATACTGCTATCTTATTTTGCTCCGGGAATCCGGGAGTGGGCAACACCTATATGAGGTAAGTGGTGGGATTCTTCGAGAAAGGCGAGTACGGCTGACGGCGAGAAATACTAGCTCCTTGGTGATCGATAGCCTGTGCGATCAGGCAAGCCAGAAAGATATTACTGTCGCATACTTGTACTACGACTTCACTACTCAGCAAGAACAGACTGTTACCAGCATGGTGGGATTCTGAAGCAGGTGATAGGCGGAGGCGATATCCCGATTTACATACGTGAAGAGTTTCGAGACAAGCAAAAGGCAATCGGTGGCAGAGGGCTCCTGCTTGCAGATTTGATGCGAATGTTGAGGTCGGCTATCGCTTCGTTGGCCAAGGTTTTCATCTGTATCGATGCGCTCGATGAATGCCTACCGAAGCATCTGCCAGACCTTCTTAGATCACTGGGAGATCTTGTGCGAGAGTCGCCGACGACGAGGATATTCCTCACCGGAAGGCCCCAGGTCGGAGGAGCTATTCAAAAATATTTCGCCAATGCGGTCGTGATACCCATCAGTCCTAATAAGGATGATATCAGGAATTACCTGGAGATGAGGCTAGACAGAGATGACGATGAAGAGGCGATGGACAACGATTTACGGGCGGATATCGTGAAAGTTATTCTTGACAAGATGTCCGATATGTGCGTAGGAGCACTTGACCATTTCATTTTATGGATAATATATACTTACGGAAAATTATTTTCAGATTCCTTCTTGTTTCGGTAAACATTGAGTCTATTCTAGGAGAAGTGACAATCGGTCTGAGAAGAAAGAAACTTGAAGAGATGGCGCGAGGCAATGGACTGAACGATGCCTATACGGCAACTTTAACCCGACTGACGGGGCAAAAGGGAAATAAATCGGTACTCGGATTGAAAGTCCTAAAGTGGGTGTTATATTCGGAACGGCCATTACGGGCGGATGAGCTCTGTCATGCCTTGGCCGTGGACATGGGCTCTCAAGATCTGGATCTGACAAATATCCCCGCATTACGGCCACTCCTATCATCTTGCCTGGGTCTTGTCACCGTCGAGGCGTCTTCGTCCACAGTCCGATTGGTGCACTTCACGTTACAGGAGCATCTCTTAAGTAGCCCGACCCTATTCCCTAGCCCCCACTCAACAATTGCTGAGGTTTGCTTGACATACCTCAATTTTGGATGTGTTCAGGACCTTGAGCCAACTCTCGACACGGCGCCCTCAACTACGCCCCTTCTAGAATATGCTTCTATTTACTGGGGGAAGCACGCGAGAATGGGAATGACGGAAAATGTCAAAACACTTGCACTGAGGCTTCTGGACAGATTCGATGAGCATATATCTTCTCGACTACTGCTGTTGCACTCTAATAAAGATGAAAACTGGAGCCTTTATTCTCTCTGGAGACAACGATCTATGGGATTTACAGGGCTCCACGGAATACCATTTTTTGGGATAGGGGAGATACTTGCCGCTGTACTTGAGATGAAGAAATGGGATGTTAATGCGATGGATTGCATCGGGAATACTGCTCTCGCATGGGCGGCTGGAAAAGGGCACGATGGGGTTGTAAAAATGCTTTTGGAACGAGAGGGCGCCAATCCCAACCAGGCAGACACCCAATATGGCCAAACACCAATTTCGTTGGCGGCGGGGAACGGACATGTGGGGGTAGTAAAGAAGCTTTTGGAACAAGAGGACATCAATCCCGACCAGGCAGACACCTGGTATGGCCAAACGCCGATCTCGAGGGCAGCAGGGAACGGGCACGAGGGCGTCGTAAAGATGCTTTTGGAGCGAGAAGACGTCAATCCCAATCATGTAGTCCACTGGGATGGCCGAACGCCAATCTCGTTGGCAGCGATGAACGGGCATGTGGGAGTAGTAAAGATGCTTTTGAAACGAGAAGACGTCGATCCCAACCGGGCAGACACCAAGTATAGCCAAACGCCAATCTCATTGGCGGCGAAGAATGGGCATGTCGAGGTAGTAGAGGTGCTTTTGGAGCGTGAGGATGTTAATCCCGGCAAGGCAGACCACCCAATTCACCAAACACCAATCTCGTCGGCGGCCCGGGGAGGGTATGTGGAGGCAATCAAGACGCTTTTGGAAGAAGAGAACGTCAATCCCAATTACGCAGGGACCATTGGTTGCCAGACACCAATCCCGTTGGCGGCAGAGGGAGGGCATATGGGCGTACTAAAGCTCCTTTTCGAACGCGAGGGAATCAATCCCGACAAGGCAGATCGCCTGGTTCACCTATCACCAATCTCGTTGGCGGCTCGGCTCGGGCATGTGGCGGTAGCCCAGACGCTTTCAGAGCACGAGGACGCCAATCCCTACGCAGGGACTATTGGTGGCCAGACACTAATCTCGTTGGCGGCGGAGGGAGGCCATGTCGGCGTAGTAAAGCTGCTTTTGGGACGAGAGGACGTAAATCCCGACCAGGCAGACACCTTGCATCGCCAAACGCCAATCTCGTTGGCGGCGCAGAACGGGCATTTGGAGGTAGTAAAGCTACTTTTGGAGCAAGAGGATGTTAATCCCAACCGGGCAGACCCCCTGTTTGGCAGAACACCAATCTGGTTGGCGGCTCAGGGAGGGCATGTGGGCGTAGTAAAGTTGCTTTTGGAACGAGGGGACGTGAATCCCGATCAGACAGACACCTTTCATCGCCAAACGCTAAGCTCGTTGGCAGCGGAGAGAGGGCATGTGAGGGTAGTAGATATGCTTTTGCAACGTGAGTATGCCAATCCAGGCCAGGTGAATACCAAATATGCCCATACGGCACTCTCGCTTGCAGCGGCGAACGGGCACGAAGGGGTAGTAAAGATGCTTTTAGAACGAGAGGACGTCGATCCCGACCAGGCAGACACTAAAGATAGCCAAACGCCAATCTCGTTAGCAGCGATGAACGGGCATGCGGGAGTGGTAAAGATGCTTTTGGAACGCGACGACGTCGATCCCAACCGGGCAAACACCAAGTATGGCCAAACGCCAATGTCATTGGCGACGAAGAATGGGCATGAAGAGGTAGTAAATATACTTTTGACACGTGAGGACGTCAATCCCGGCCCTGCTGACACCACCTATGGCCGAACTCCAATCATGTGAGCGGCAGAGAACGGGCACGAGGGGGCTGTAGAGATCCTTTTGGAATGCGAGAAGATCAATTCCCACAAGGCCGACACCGGCTGTGGCCAAACGATACTCTCGCTGGCCCGGCGCAGGAATGCCGAGGAATGAGGCGCCGGTTCGTTACCGGTCTCTTCCACCGCCTCCGAAGGACAACCTTCCTCTGCTCAGCCGCACCGCCACTACCTCTATCCAAAGTGCGTGCTGCAATTGGGAGGACCCTAGCGAGGCAGGGCGATACCAATTTGGGCATAGCCAATCACAGTGACCAGGCGCCCCTCCCTCTGCCTACCCCGCATGGGAAGGAGTTGGTGGCGGAGATGCAACCCAGATGCTGTAATTCCAATCCCGAAATCACAGACCTTAACGGCCAGCCCGCACCCCCATCAGCTGACCCCGCTGAGTGGAAAGGGTTATTTGGCCCCAAGGAACCTCTCCCCAAGTCCACAGCTCATGACCGAACACCATCCGAACCAAATAAACCTCCTCAGCCACCTTCCATGTATCCAAACAAACTCCAGTGCCCTCTAATGGGGGCTAATGCCCATCCGAACAGCCCTCTCGTTCACAGCTGACCGCTATTTTATCATCGTATCTTTCCTTTGTCTCTTAGTTTCTCATTTGCATCCTGTCTCCTTATTACCTCACATATTCTCATTCCATAAAATAATTACCCAATATAGGGTTGGTAAAGGCGATCTCTATCGATTTATATATAAATAGACTTCCATAAAGGGTTTCTGTTTTTTGGCCGGCAATTTTCTATTTAGCCGCTTTTTCTTTTCTTTTCCTTGAAGTTCTAGTCCTTAGTTCAACTTTCTCCATATCATCCCTCTTGATCTTCATCCCCCCTATCCTCTAACTCAATACTTGGCATCTGTTTTTTAAATAGCAATATCTCTACACCCTATTATAAGTTAACACGTATCCTAGAAATCAACCTTAAACTTGCAGAAATCCTATACATATTAGCAAGCAACTTCCTGGTCAACCTGTTCCAGTAATCTTCCCCAACACCACCAAGCGGCCACCGCCAGTTCCTCTTACCCAATATCCCTTATACCTACTACAAGACTACCTACCCCAGCTACATACAAGTGGGCGTGGGATGCAGCGCAAACACTCGAAGGCCAAACTAGGACTAAGACGCAATTAGCGGCGACCGCACCAAATTGCAGTTGCTTTCAGAATACCGTAGTAGAGTCCGCTCCATGATAACCCTACTAGTCAACCAAGTGCCGTGTGGTCTGGTGAGACACTTTTTGGTGTTGGAATAAGGTGGGTTCAGATTTTTCATAAAGTAGGCCTTCACAGCTGCCATAGTTGTTTCCTTTACATAAATAACAAGTGTCTCGAAAACGACGCCCACAGTACATACTTTGCTACTACCCTACCCCTAAAGGCTATTATCTACTCAAAAAGGCCTCTCTATTTCGCCACACTCTCTTTTGACCTCTCCGAATGAGAACGGGTTTCACTGGTGAGCCGCACGACCGACCATTTTTACCTAGTATCCTATTATACTTTGCGAATATCTCTCTAGGAACCTATTTCACACTCCCACAAAATCCTGAAATGTCTATTATAATATAGTCATTGGATCCCCAAATTTTCCCTTCTATGATTCCCTATTTACGGGAATAATTGAGCCTCGCGTTAAGACGTCCAAAATTCCCACTACGGGATAGGGGAGGTGAGAGAACTGCCGAAGCCGACCGCCTAAGCCCGAGCTTGAGACGAAAAACAGAAAACAGGTGCCGGCCCTTACGAGCAATTGCGATTTTAATGTCCTAAAGGGAAGTTCAACTACAGGCATTCCAGTAAATAAGGTAGAAAAATAAAACCAAACACCTTGTGCCTAGGGCCAGCCAGATCTTAACCCCCATGTATTATGCCGGTTCGATGTCTGTATATCATAATTATATATCTAATTCCGACCTTGCAGATATGTATCATACTTATCTAACTAAATTTATGTTGTATCATATACCAGATTTGTGTCCTTTTCATGTGAGGACTTCAACCTATCTCTCTATCATACTCGAGTAGGCAAAATATCGCAAAACTCAGCAGGGTTCATACACGAGAAAAGCCATCAATTCCGGTCGTAGGCGGGTTCTTCGGCTTCTTGCCATCCAGGTGGTGTTGATGTCGTCTTCGCCGCTGCTTCTCGCCTTCCCATGAGATATGGTGAGGAAATAACCATGCCAAGGCTTCCGCCACGTTGAAAGACGCTCAAAGTTTGACGGCACTCCAAGGGAGTGCCCGACCGCTCAACGAGACTTTTCTCAGTAAATCCTCATGGTACAACTACAACCTTTTCGATATCTACTAAAACTAGCTCTACAATAGAAGTCCGAATCCGACAAGTAATTTAAAGGCTTGATGGACGAAAAATCCTATGTGGCTGCCATCGCTCAAGAGTTTGAGGTGCCTCAGCAGCTAGTCAGCGCTCACTTGTGATCTTGATAAAAGTAGTGGAAACCAGGATCAACAAACAATGGAAGGAAATTTCAAAACAAATGCGAATAGCAGTTAAGGATAGGAGTAAGAAACAGTGGCTTCAGAAACTCATCTTTTGTGGTATTGGGCGTTTAGTTGTCAATGTTTCTACTAATGTACAATAAAAGTCTTGTTGAGCTGCGGGGCACTCCCTTGGAGTGGGTCAAACTTTGAACCTGGCTTAGCGTCTTTCAAAGTGGCGGGAACCTTGGCACAGTTACAGTAAAAGAAAAGCACTGATACTTCTATAATGAACACTCTCAACTGCCACCCGAGCAGACCTTATAAGAAACAAATCTGACTACGACGGCATTTTCCGAATTCCGGCATAATACCAGCGAAATACTGGTAACCCATACTCGAGTAAACCCAATTCGCTCTCCCGGAGTAGCACCGCATGGTCTCGGATAACCGAACCGACCTCACCACGACTTCCAGACGCTCCTCTACCATAAAAAAATCCTCACGCCCACAAAGCTCTACAAAGCTCAGGCGAATACGGCAGGCAATGGTCGATGCCCCCCCCCTCGCGCGGGAGCGAAGATTATATGCTTTTGGTGCGGTGAGGAAAGTCTTTGAGCTTAACACTTTTTTCGCAGAGTTCGGAAGTTTATATCCCATTCCCGTCTTTAGCCGCGCTGTAACAAATAGAAGGATAAGTTGCTCACATGAGCACTTCCTGGCTTTCGCACTTCCAGACGTAGCCGCCGCGTTGTACGGTAATTTATCTAAGAGTAGCATAGTAGTTGCGAGGAGGACCACCCGCGAAAGCGAGTGACGGGTTTTAGCGAGACCTTAGGTTCGGAATGGGAGGAGATTAGAGACTTTGCGGTGGACACATCTAGAGTCTTTTGGCACGTCTCGGCATGCATACGCCAAGCATTCTATCATCCAGACCTTGATTTGACTCTGCGACAGGAGCAAATTCAGCGAATTTGACCTCAACAACTTTGACCTATCCCAATACCACCAATACCACTTCGTTTTAAAAGAATTCTGTGATTTCCTGAAACCCAAGAAGCTTTTATTCTCAACACTAGGAAATATTAAATCCAAAAACCATGGTTGCTACAGAATGAGCTGTGTTGACTTCACAACCTAACTTTGAGTTACTTGATTCCTTGGCCGGACATCCTGGTTTCTTTAGCCACATCCACCGCAAAGTCAAACCTGCATCCAGCTGCAAATCCCCCACTCTTGGCATACAAGGATGCTGGATACATCCACCGCAAAGTCTCTATCAGTTATCTCCTGGACTGCTGAGACATTGCAAAATTTTGTGCCACCCCTTCAGTGTCTGAGACACCGGTCAATAAGCAACTCTTTGTTAGTTACTACAAATTCGCAGATGTGCAAACTTCAGACTATAGCTAATATTAGCTATGTGATCGCACCTACGCACATCATCGCTAGGGAATACTGAGGCAGCATTTTAGTCATCTCTGTCTTAGCTACTGACAGGGGCGGCACAAAATTTTGCAATGTCTCAGCAGTCCAGGAGATAGGCCGGAGGGAACAAAATCGGATAGAGCTTACTCATTGCTTATCTATAGGGCCACCCCGTTTCCTAGGGGCCTTTATAAAAATTTTAAATTACTAACGTCGATGGCATTCACGATGTATATGTCTATCGTAGAAGTACCCTCCGGAATTCTAAGAGTGTGAGGCATATCAGGCGGCCCGCGCCCGGATCCCGGGTCCGTAGAGTGTGGATGCAATACATCAGTAGGTAATGCTATCGGAACTGAAAAGGGCTAACAGCCTATATATTCGAGTTCCGAGATTGAGATAGAATAATTAGTGAGTTAACCAATTAACCTTTCATAAGCCCAGCAGCTTCAAAAATTTCCAGACCCCGTCGCCATTGCCCTGAAGCCAGCTTGTAATTAGGTATACAAATCAATGGTGTTTCCCTCAATGTTCGCATATTAGTTAGGGATTCTACAAGGGTGGCGGTGGCTGGATAAGTTACTACCCAGGCACTGCCGCAATACTTACCAGCCACATCGCCCCGCTTTCATCAGTTCTACTCTCACAAAGGTTACAAACTCTCACAATACCAATACCTGTACGAATTTCCGTACCATATCTACATTCAATCAGTATTCAGACAAAGCATCATGGCCCACTTTACAAACGTGCACTCGACAAAATTCGGCGACGGCAATGCCAACTGCGGCAACATTAGAGATAGTTTCAACTCACATACCACCGTCTATAAATCCGATGAGGATACCCAGATCATGCGCTGGCTCTCTCCATTACAGCCAAATCATAGACATCAGGGTGTGCGCACCGACCGATTCGGGGGCGTGGGGGATTGGCTTTTAGAAACAAGCGAGTTTCGGGAATGGAGGGGGGGTGAGGGCGGAGCCGATAAGGCCGTCTTATTTTGCTCCGGGAATCCGGGAGTGGGCAAGACCTACATAAAGTAAGTGGCCGGATTCTTTTGAAGAAGCGAGTGCGGCTGACGGTGAGAAATACTAGTTCCTTGGTGATCGATAGGCTATGCGATCAAGCGGGGGATAGAGATATCGCGGTTGCAGGATTTTATTGCGACTTCCTTGCTCAGCAAGAGCAGACAATCACCAGCATGATTGGAGCCATTCTGAAGCAAATAGTAGGTAGGGGGGATACTCCGAAGGATGTGCGCGAGGCGTTTCAAAAAGGGAAAAAGGAGTTTGGTGGCAGGGGGCTGCTACTTGCCGATATGATTGGAATGTTAAGGACGATTATCACTTCATTACCCCAAGTCTTCATCTGTATCGATGCGCTCGATGAATGCCTACCGAAGCATCTACCTGAGCTTCTTGAATCACTAAGAGATATTGTTCGGGGGTCGCCAAAGACGAGAATATTCCTCACCGGAAGGCCCCATGTCGAGGGAACTATTCGGAGATATTTCACCGAGGCCGTCGTGATACCCGTCAGTCCTAATACGGATGATATCATGAATTACTTGCAGATGAAGTTAGACAGGGATGACGATCCAGAGGCGATGGACAATGATTTACGGGCGGATATCGTGAAGGTTATTCTGGATAAGATGTCTGATATGTGCGTATAAGCATTTGGCCTTTCCATCCCATCAATAACGCGCACTTACGGAAGATTATGTGCAGATTCCTTCTTGTTTCGATAAACATTGAGGCAATTCTCGGAGAAGTGACAATTGGTCTAAGAAGAAAGAAACTTGAAGAGATGGCGCGAGGCAATGGACTGAGCGATGCCTATACGGCAACTCTAGCCCGACTAAAGGGACAGAAGGGAAATAAATCAGTACTCGGATTGAAAGTGCTAAAGTGGGTGCTGCATTCACAACGGCCGCTACGGGCTGAGGAACTCTGTCACGCCCTGGCAGTTGAGATGGGATCTCGAGATCTGGATCAAAAAAACATCCCCGCGCTAAGGACGCTCCTATCATCTTGCCTGGGTCTTGTCACTGTCGAGGTGCCCTCGTCCACGGTCCGATTGGTGCACTTCACGCTGCAAGAGCATCTCTTAAGCAATTCGACCCTATTGCCTAGCCCCCACTCAACAATTGCTGAGGTTTGCTTGACATACCTCAATTTTGGATGTGTCCGGGATCTTTCGCCAACTCTCAACTGGGCCCCCTCAATCATGCCCCTTCTAGAATACGCCTCTTTGTACTGGGGGAAACACGCTAGAATGGGGATGGCGGAAAGGGTCAAAATGCTTGCACTGAGGCTTCTAGGCAGATTCGATGAGCACATATCTTCTCGGCTACTGTTGTTGTACCATAATAAAGGTGAACACTGGAGGCTTTATTTTGATTGGAGAGCAAGATCAACGGGATTTACAGGACTCCACGGAGCAGCATTTCTCGGGACACTGGAGATACTTGCCACTCTATTCGAGATGAAGGAATGGGACATTAATGCAATCGATTGCAAGGGAAATACTGCTCTCACATGGGCTGCTAGAAATGGGCACGAGGAGGTTGTAGAGATGCTTTTGGGACGAGATGGCGTCAACCCCGATCAGGCAGACACCCACTGTGGCCGAACGCCACTCTTCTGGGCAGCGGAGAAAGGACATGAGGGGATAGTAAAGATGCTTTTGGAACGAGAGGACGTCAATCCCGACCAGGCAGACACTGACTATGGCCGAACGCCAATCTCGTGGGCGGCGGAGAAAGGGCATGAGGGGGTAGTAGAGATGCTTTTGGAACGTGAGGACGTCAATCCGGGCCGTGCCGATACCAAACATGGCCGAACTCCAATGCTGTGGGCCGCAGAGAGCGGACACGAGGAGGTCGTAAAGCTGCTTTTGGGACGAGAGGACGTCAATCCCGACCAGGCAGACACCCACTATGGCCGAACAGCACTCTCGTGGGCAGCGGCGAATGGGCATGAGGAGGTTGTAAAGATGCTTTTGCAAGAGGACATCAATCCCAATCAGGTGGACACCTGGCGTGGCCAAACGCCAATCTCGTTGGCGGCGAATGGGCACGAGGGGATAGTAAAGCTGCTTTTGGGACGAGAAGACGTCAATCCCGGCCAGGCAGACACTGACTATGGCCGAACGCCAATCTCTTGGGCGGCGGAGAAAGGACATGAGGGGGTAGTAAAGATGCTTTTGGAACGAGAGGACGTCGATCCCGACCAGGCAGACACCTACTATGGCCGAACGCCAATCTCGTGGGCCACGGAGAAAGGGCATGGTGGGGTAGTAAAGATGCTTTTGGAGCGAGAGGACGTCAATCCCGGCCGGGCCGATACCAAACATGGCCGAACTCCAATCTTGTGGGCAGCAGAGAGCGGGCACGGGGGGGTTGTAAAGATGCTTTTAGGACGAGGAGACCTCAATCCCAACCAGGCAGACACCGACTATCGCCGAACACCAATCTCGTGGGCGGCAGAGAAAGGACATGTGAGCGTAGTAATGATGCTTTTGGAATGCGGGGACGTCAATCCCTGCCGGGAAGACATCAAATTTAGCCGGGCTCCAATCTTATGGGGGGCAGAGAGCGGGCATAAAGGGGTTGTAAAGATTCTTTTGGGACGCGAGAAGATCAATCTCGACCAGTCAGACACCGACTATGGCCATATGCTGCTCTCGCTGGCTCAATGCCGGAATGCTGAAGAACGATCTGCCTGTTTGTAATTGGCCTTTTTCCACCACCTCTAACTGATAACTTTCCTGTCCTCAGCCGCATCACAACTGGCTCTGCCAAAGTGCGTGTTACAGTTGTAAGGACCCTAGAGCGGCGGTGTGATGTCGGTTTAGGTGGAGCCGACCACAGTCAGCAGGGGCCCCTCCCGCTACCCACTTTGGATTGGGAGGAGCGTGGCGGAAATGCTCCTCAAATTAGGCTATGATCGGTAGAGAGTGTATTGGAGTCCTTGTTCTTTCAATATCGCCAGTGGTGTCCTATATATACAAAAACTTGACTACAAAGAAAACCTTTCTTTAACTTCGTCCAAGCCCTCTACTTCCATTCTATCACCTTCTCCTTTCTTCCAAACATCACTCTCAAACTCCATCCAAAACATTTCGTCCCTTAATCCCATACCTCTGTTTCATCTACTTACAGACCTTTCCTCGCTTTTCCATTCCTAAACATTCAGATACCTTAGCATGTTTCGTTACTATCATAGTGTGATACTCATTCGTTACATCTCCTAGAAAACCTTAGTTCCAACCTTCGGCACACGCGGCGCCAGTTCCTGCATCTTTCCAAAACATCTCCGCTGCACCTAACCCCTCGCCCATACACACCATTGCTTCAACTCCCATGTCCTCCACCATTCCCCAAACAAAACCTCTCCTAATCTAAACGTTCGGTGTTGTAGTTCGTTTCGTGGATCTAGAACCTTCGTGAAGATGTTAACCAATGCAACCCAGATACCGCAACCCCAATCCCGACAACACAGAACTTAAAAGCCACCCGACACTCCTATCAGCTCACCCGACAGTGGGAATGACTACTTGGCCCCAAGGAACCTCTCCCCAAGTCCACAAGCCGTGACCCCGCCTCTACTGAACGACCCAAGCTACCCAACCACCTTCTATGTGGCCCCACAAATTCCTGGACCCTCCAAGAGCTAATACCATCCTAACAATACCCCACCATCTCTCTCGTTCACAACTAGCTATTTTATCATCGCACCTTTCCTTTGTCTCTTGGTTTTTCACATTTGCATCCTGTCTCCTTCACCACCACACATATTCCTGTTCCATAAGTACTTGCCCAATTTAGGATTCGTGAAGGCAAGACCCCCTGTCGATTTATACTCTAATAGACCCCGATAAAGCGCATTCTTTCCCTTTTCAGCCGACTATTTCCTACTTAGTTACTCCCCCTCCCCCCCCCTAAGGTTCTAGTTAGTTCGACTTATCCATATCATGTCTCTTAATCTCCATTCTCCAACTTAATACCCGGCTTCTGTTTTCCAGACAGCCTTGTCCACCATCTTCCATTACCTGTAAACATGTATACTAGGAGATAATCAAGCTCGAAAAAGTCCCATCCGTATTCCCGATTAGGGGCCGATCTCTTGCGGTGATTTTTCCCAACGCGACCAAGTGATCGCCATCCCTTCCTTCCGTAGACTGCCGGTATCCCTTATGCCTACCACACACTAACTACTCCCGCCACAAACCAGTCAGGGCGGGATTCAGCACAATGAACCAGGCAATCAGGACAGGATTGAAAGAGAATGGATAGTAGCCACGAGAAATTATCATTGTTTTCTTAACAAGAGAGTCCGCTCCATGATAAGCCTACCAGTCAACCAAGTACCTCCTAAACTGGTGAAACTTGTTTTCCCGCCAAGAGGTCAGAATAAGCTGCCTGTCCATGATTTTCCACAAAGTAGCCCTTCTAAGTTAGTTGTTTCCCTTAAATAAATGGTAAGATGGTCAAAAACAACGCCCATTGTGCAGTGAATACTTTGTGAAAATCCTACTCTACAGGCTAAAGTTACCATCTGCTCAAAAGAGCTCGTCTAATCCTCCACATTCTCTTCTGACCTCTTAACATGAGAACAATTTTCACCGGTCCACCGCAATAGCGAGCACTTTCACTTAGTATTCTATGTTGCGAATATCTATTCGGAGACCTATCTCACACTCCCATAAAATCCCCAAGCGCACATTATACTAAGGTACCATAGTTGGATCCCTAAAATATCCCTCCCACCCCACGGTATTGCTGGAATAATTGAACCTCTTGCTACAACGTCCAAAACCCCTTCTAACTTCATGAGAGGGGTGAAAGCACTTCCAAAGCCTAACACTTAGAACCCAGCCTGAGACTAAAAAGAGCAAAGAGGTGCCGGAATTTACCAGCAATTGAGGCTCCAATGTCCTAGCACGAGGTTCAATTACCGGTATTCCAGTAAATACAGTAGAAAAACAAAACAAAACCTCCAGTCCCTAGGGCTGGCTAGATCTTAACCATATAGCGGTTCGATGATTGTATGTCATGGATATAAAATTCCGACTTTACGGATATCATATGATACCCATCTAATTAAATTTATATTGAATACGATAATAGATTTGTGTCCTTTTGATGTGAGGGCTTCAACCTATTTTCACTGTATCATACTCGAGTAGACAAAATATCGCAAAACTCCGCAGAGTTTATACACGGGAAAGAGCAATCAATTCCGGTCACAGGAGTGTTCTTCGCCCTCTTCCAATCCGGGAGGTGTCGATCTCATGTTCGTCGTTGCCTCTCACCTTCTCATGAGGTATGGTGAGTAAATAGAGTAAAAGAAAAGCATCGATATAAAAACTTTTCTACAATGAACACTCAACCGCAAACCCTATAAAAAACAATTCTGACTACGACGGCATTTACGGATTCCGGTATAATACCAGCGAAATACCGGTAACTTATAAATACAATTCGGGGGCGCCGCCCCCCCCCCCCCCAGCAAGACCTAAGGAAAAAATTAGTCAATTTTGGTTTCTGCCTCGAGTATGATGGGCGAAAAGTGGACGTCGCCTTCAGAGAGACGACTCGCACCCGCTGCCTTATCCACAACTGCTAGAATTTTGAGATCTAGCTGTCATAGAAACCACTTTATGCTCAACACTCTAAAATGTTGTTGAACGCGTCTTGATAAGAGTTGAGATTGTATTCTTTCTTGCTATTTTCTCTACATCGCGCAAGAGCGGATGTCTTATATATTACAGAACAGCAGTCACAGCAAAGAGTACCCGTGTCTTCTCCTCGGCTTCTGTAACCACATTCGCAACCCCTAATCACACATGATCCGCGCTCCTGCCCCTTCTGCACCATCTACTCTGCTGCTAACCTTTCCGATCACATACACTAGTACCGTAACCCCAATTATACACTACCCTTGTCCAAATCCGTCTTCCTTGTACATATAGTCATTCATTCCATAGATATAGAGCCTTCGAGAAAGTTCAGGTGCTTCGTCTCGTGTCTAGTGCTGTCCGAGATATGGATCCTTCGTGAACATTTCTAACATAAAAAGCCCCCCCCCACCACCAAAAGCACCGCTACCATATGTACGGTATGATACCATATAATCTCGAATAATTGAGCCGACACCACCACTGCTACCAGACACTCCCACACCATAAACAGCTCCTAATTCCCATGACGCGTACTGGGCCGGCGAACACTACAGGCGCTAGTCGGTGCCCCCCCTCCTGCCCCCTGCGAGAGTGAAGAATATATGCTTTTTGCACGGTCAGGAATGGTCTTTGGGGTAAAGCTTTCTCCCTTTTCTTCTTTTTTTTGCAAACTCCGGTACCGGTAGTGTAGTTTGTATCCGTTCCCGTCTTTAGACGCGCTGTAGCAAATTGCGGGACAGGTTGCCCACATGAGTACTTCTTTGCTTTGGACTTCCCGCCGTAGTCGCCGCGTCTTGCGGTGAACTACCTAAGAGTAGGATAGCAATCGCAACGAATCGAGACGTGTTAAGGAGTATCATCTAGGGAAGAGTGATGGGGTTTTGGCGAGACTTTAGGTCCTGAATGGGAGGAAATTATGTATCAGTTGTAGGTCGAAGTGGATAAAGTATATTGAATTTACTCATTGCTTGGGTCCGGAGGGTCCCCCAAACCGTAGGTACCTTTATCAAATTACTAGCGTCGATAGCAAATCCCGGATGTACCGTACCGGCAAACTACTTATCAACATGCTAGGTACGATATCACGTGGCTCGCTCCTAGAACCAAGCCTTCCAATGGGTTAACCCGGGCTCAAAAAAGGCCGACCCGACCCGGCCCAAGCCCAGCGAATGTTGAGCCCAACCCGGCCCAACCCAACAAAGGAAAGCCCGGGTTGACCCAACCAACCCAACCAACCCATTGGGCTGAACACCGGAGAAGTGCAGTAACCAGAATCAATCTGAATATATTAATACAAAACAATTGCGATACGGAATGAAAAATGAGAAATGAGAATGACTGAATCGTGAGTAGAAAAGTATATGGTATGGGAAGGGGGTGCTTTCTTCAACATCAAGGTAAATGTTTAGGAGGATTGCCAACTACGGAGACACTCAGTTGACTGGATTGTCTCTGGATTGAGAGAGTGGCGGGAGTCTGAAATTGTCCTCCAGGATTCCTCGTTCCATGAGACTTTTGATACCTCTGGGAACAATATATACATTGCCAATATCTATTACACAAAAAATAAATATTTAGTCCTCACTCCCGGATCTTGTATATGTTGGGTGTGTGGATGACTTACTCGATATTGTCTGCAATAACCAACCTTTCGTTTGGAGACTCTGGAGGTCCCCAAACCCAGGAAGCCGGACGGGGGCTTTTCCTTTTTTGTCGTGCCTGATGCGCAGCAGGCTGGGGATTTGGTGTGCATAGGCGATCATTGTCTAACTCAACAATCTCTGAGTAATCGGCAGTACCAGGCTCAGACTCTATGGTTTCTGAGCGAAGGAATTCAGGCAATGGACTTGGTGTTCGCAGTATAGCTGGAGGACTAGAGAGGTAACTCTCAGTATTAGAAGAGAAACTCATCTTTCTTGAATGTGAATCCGCACAGGGGAGTAAAAGTAATGGAGTAAGTAAACCGAGAAAAAAAGGAGAATGTTGAGAGTTGGAAGAAAGATTCTGTGTTTGAAAGGGGCGCCCAAAATATATTCTAAACTTCCGACCGTAAAACTAAGATACCGAGAGAGCTCAAGAGCACTCAAATCACCTTAAGTCGTACGCTTTTTTCCACACTATCTTCATTTGGAGAGCATTTGCCTTTGACCTTACTTCATCCAGTAATGTAGTTCTAGTGAGCAAGGTGCTCGGACTATCGTTTGTTGAAATTCCGTTATATTTCCTATGTGCATTTCATAACACTACCGTGTATTCTTTTACTTAGTTTGTGTTTCGGCTCCACCTGTACACCGCTTACATTACTACAGCTAAGATATATATTATGGTGTTTTATTGACTGTTTTAGGATAATATTTGCGGATTTAACATGTGCTTTTCTATCCAGTGTTAAGGATTTTATGCATCTCTTATGCACTATTATTGGTCATGATATTTCTAATATTCACATCACACCCTCATAGTTTCACGCACATTGTTTAGGATTACTTGGCAGGATCTCAGGGTCAAACAT
>Ga0307509_10003766_pt1 | contig 22572 bp, 22 predicted proteins | sample 10_EM_MG_FD_202245 | JGI IMG/M metagenome (GOLD analysis project Ga0307509, IMG submission 202245) | Populus trichocarpa ectomycorrhiza microbial communities from riparian zone in the Pacific Northwest, United States - 10_EM | ecosystem: Host-associated > Plants > Roots > Unclassified | place... | reverse complement strand
GTTCTAGGATGACTTTGCCGGTGAAGGTAGGGTAACTTGGGTTCCTCAGTAAGGTAACTGGGACCCATGGGCATAATGACCAAATTCCCAAGGTAGGGTAACTTTGCCCTCTTATGCCTTTAACCGCTCAGGAAGTCCTCCAGGCGACCACAGAAGTCGTCTCGGAGGCCCGTGTAACATTCCCATAATTCTCTTGACCTTATGCGAATGTGCTCCCAAAAGGTTACCCTGCCTAGTAGAGTACCTCAAGGCTACTCAACTATTCCCTAGGCCTTATCCTAGGTTTACCAGCTATTTGTATCAAGTATACGAGACCATACCACCTCTGGTTACCTCTAGGTATACCATTTGGGCTAAGGTGATAGTGATTGTAGCTACCTATCGTAGGGTCGTTACAGACTGAATCTCATTTGCAGGATATATAAAGGGAGTATGAGTAAACACCAAAATGGAGGTCATCCATGTATGGTTCCTCCAGCACCTAGGAGTCTATCTTTGCCTACGGGTATTAGGATAGTCTTCCTAGAGGTACTTAGGTAGTCTCAGGAGACCAGGGTGCTTTCGGGACAATTACATTAGTAACCAGCCAGAACCTTCTCCTCTTGATTTGTAGTATTACTATGGGTTGTCAATGGACTCAAGAGGTATGAGTGTTATCACGGTAGAGTATGTCCCAAGAGGCTGGCTATGGGGAGCGCCCATTTAGCCAACGATCAGTTACATCTTACTGGGGGAGTTTGCATGTCAGAATATCGCATTGAGTAGTCTCGTAGATTGAATGATGGACTGCATAGCTTGTATAGACGAAACTACCACTGGGCCAGTGAGCCCACCACATAGGTATTGACTTCAGTTGTTGTCATGGCTGTTAACCACTAGCATGACTTCAATACGAAGAGTTTTTCTACCTGCGGTTGTATTGGAGATGTAAGGCAGAAACTCAAATCCTATTGACGAAGTTAAGCGTACCAGAGTTAGTCCGAAACTTCCAACTGGATTATTCCTGATGGAGGGTAGACCTCGGACAGCCCTGAGCTGGACAGGGTGCTCGTACAACGTCGGAGTAGTGGTGAATTTCCAAGGCTTAAATCTGATATCTACTTAAGTTTATATGTTTGGCATTCTACTTCGATAACCAACTTTCCTCAAGAGAACTTTTTGAGTGAAGCTTTCAGCTTAATGATATTTAGTTTTACCCTTTGATTCTTTTGAATGATTTTTACCTCCTCTGTATCTTCTACTTTGAGTGTTGGGTGTGGTCGCAACCTTAGAGTTTACCTCTCCATATAGTACGCCCATTACACACTATTACTCAGACCTTGTACAAGTACCCTGTCCTATTCAGGGCTGTCCGAGGTCTACCCTCCATCAGGAATTATCCTGCTGGAAGTTTTCAGACCAACTCAGGTATTCTTAACTATGTCAATCGAATGTGAGTTTCTACAATGAATCTCGCATACAACAGCTGGTGGAAAAACTCTTCCTTTGGAAGTCATGCCAGTGGCTAACTGTTATGACAACAACTGGAGTCGATACCTAGATGATGGACTCACTGGCCCAGTAGCAGCTTTGTCTATACAAACTATGGAGTCTATCATTTAATCTACACGACTACTCAATGTGATATTCTGACATGCAAGCTCCCCTGATGAGATGTAACTGATGGTTAGCTAAACGGGCGCTACCCATAGCCAGCCTCTCAGAACATACTCTATAGTGATAAGACTCATACCTCTAGAGTCCATTGATAACCCATAGTAATGCTACAAATCAAGAGGAGAAGGTTCTGGCTGGTTACTACGGTATTCGTCCTGAAAGCACCCTTTCCTCCTTGCACCACATAAGTACCTCTTGGAACACTACCCTACTACCCGTAGGCTATGATAGGCTTCTAGGTGCCCGAGGAACCATATATGGATGACCCCCATATTGGCGGTTACCCATACTCTCCTTATATATCCTGCAAACAACATTCTGTCAGACGGACAGCGAGGACGTATATTGTGTTACGGCAGGTGCTCCAATGTCCTCTTCTAACTAGCAAACGAGCAACTATGTAGCTGTCTGCCGATGACGCGCAGTCCCAATGCTGGGGCCAGAGCTGGGTGTTAGCTCAACCCTCCTAAGTTCAATAGCATATTCAGGCCACTCTTGTTCAAGTGTCTGGCCTCTCTGAGCAGGTGCATGTATTCCCTTGAACATCTAAGAGCCCATATAATATGAGGCAATTGACTTCTAAGTTCTTGGATGACTTTGCCGGTAAAGATAGGGTAACTTGGATACGTCAGTAGGGTAACTGGGATCCATGGGCATAATTGACAAATCTCTAAGGTAGGGTAACTTTGCCCTCTTATGCCTTTAACATCTTCAGAAGTCCTCCTATTGACACCTAATGTCGTCTCGGAGGCCCGTGTAATGTTCCCATAGTTTCCTTGACTTTATGCGAACTTACTCCTGAAAGGTTACCCTGCCTAGTAGTGTAACAGGGGCACCCTGTAGAGAGGTGAACTGTAATGTTGCGACCGCACCAAACACTCAAAGTAGATGATACAGATGAGATAAAGTAATTCAAAAGAATCAACGGTAAAACTTAATATAGTTAAGCTCGAAGCTTAACACAATTTAGTTCTCTCGAGGAAAAGTTGGTTGTCACACTAGAATGCCAAACGCTTAAACTAAAGTAGATATCAGATTTAAGCCCTTGACATTCACCACTACTCCGACCTTGTGCGAGTACCCTGTCCTGCTCAGGGCTGTCCGGGATCTACCCTCCATCAGGAACTATCCTGCCGGAAGTACCGGACCAACTTGGGTATACTTAACTCCGTCAATAGGATATGAGTTTCTGCAATGCATCTCCAATACAACCGCAGGTGGAAAAGCTCTTCCTATCGAAGTCATACCAGTGGCTAACTGTTATGACAACAACCGGAGTCAATACCTAGGTGGTGGACTCACTGGCCCAGTGATAGTTTCGTCTATACAAGCTATGCAGTCTATCATTTAATCTACGCGACTATCCAATGTGATAAATTGACATGCAAGCTCCCCCGGTGAGATGTAGCCGATGGTTAACTAAGTGGGCGCTACCCATAGCCATCCTCTCAGGACATACTCTACTGTGATAAGACTCATACCTCTAGAGTCCAATAACAACCCATAGTAATGCTACACTACAAGGGGAGAAGGTTCGGGCTGGTTACTGAGGTATTTGTCTCGAAAGCACCCTGGCCTTCTGAGACTACCTGAGTACCACTAGGAAGACTACCCTACTACCCATAGGTTAGAATAGACTCCTAGGTGCCCGAGAGACCATATATGGGCGACCTCCATTTTGGCGGTTACCCATACTCCCCTTATATATCCTGCGAACGACATTCAGTCGCACGGACGGCGACGACATATACAGTGTTACAGTATCAGCTCCAATGACCTCTTTTTACTAGCAAACGAGCAACTATGCAGCCATCTCCCTATGACGCGCCGTCCCAACGCTGGGGCCAGAGGGGGGTGTTAGCTAAACCCGCCCAAGTTCAATAGTATGTTCGGGCCACCCTTACACAGGCGTGGGGGCTCCACGCGCAGCCTCGTCTGCGCCCAAGAACATCTAAGAGCCCAAAGAATGTGAGGCAATCGACCTCTAAGTTCTAGGATGACTTTGCCGGTGAAGGTAGGGTAACTTGGACACCTCAGTAGGGTAACTGGGGTCCATGGACATAATGACCAAATTCCCAAGGTAGGGTAACTTTGCCCTCTTATGCTATTAACCACTCCGGAAGTCCTCCAGTTGACCACAAAAGTCATCTCGGTGGTCCGCGTAACATCCCCCTAATTCCCTTGACCTTATGTGAATGTTCTCCTGAAAGGTTACCCTACCTAATAAAGTACCCAAGGCTACTCAACCATTCCCTAGACTTTGTCCTTGGTTAACCAGCTATTTGTATACGAGACCATACCACCTCTGGTTACTACTCGGTATATCATTTGGGCTAAGGTGGTAGTTATTGTAGCTACCTATCGTAAGGTTGTTACAAGTAGAGTACCAGAAGCTACTCTACAGCTCTCTGGGCCTTGCTCTAGGCTTACCAGCTTTTTGTATACTAAGTATATCAGACCATACCACCTCTGGTTACTCCTTGGTATACCATTTGGGCTAAGGTGATAGTTATTGTAGCTACCTATCGTAGGGTGGTTACAGCATGACTTTGATGGGAAGAGTTTTTCCACTTGCGGTTATATTGGAGATACATTGCAGAAACTCATATCCTATTGACGGAGTTAAGTGTACCCAACTCAGTCTGAAACTTCCCACTGGATAATTCCTGAAGGAGGGTAGACCTCGCACAGCCCTGAGCCGGACAGGCTGCTTGTACAAGATCAGAGTAGTGGTGAATGTCAATGGCTTAAACCTAATATCTATATAAGTTTCATTGTTTGACATTCTACTTTGATAACCAACGATCCTCAAGAGAACCTATTGAGTGAAGCTTTCAGCTTAATGATATTAAGTTTTACTGCTTTTTGATTCTTCTGAATTATTTTACCCCATCTTTATCTCCTACTTTGAGTCTTCAGTGCAGTGGCAACCTTAGAGTTCACCTCTCTATAGAGTGCCCCCATTACAGTATACCAAGTGGCTCACTTGTTACTAATGCTACAGAAGAGATTTCAAACCTAAGCTCCAAGGTGGTTCAACTACGTACTCAATTGGCATGCAAGGAAGTGGAACAGAAGTATAGAGCTATAGAATTGGAGAGAATAAAGGGGACCAAGGCTGACTGGAGAGTGTTTACGAAAACTTACCTCTGAATATCATTGTACCTTGCAGAGCAAAAAAGCGAATGGGATATAGGCAAAGGTGCAAAAGATACTACTGATAGGATTAGACTGAGTGGAAAAGATAGAGTGGAGGGAAAGAATATAAAGAGGGGAGTACTTGAGCCAAACTATCGAGATATAGTCAGAGAGGATATAGGTACTGGAGAGGGAAAGGAAAATATTCCACTATCACAAAGTACGAAAAAAGGAAGGGAAATGTAATGGGGACCACTTTTAGAGTGGTGAACTGTAAGGTTACGACCTCACCGAAGACTCAAAGTAGAAGATAAAGATAAGGTAAAATATCGTGTTGATTCAAAATGGTAAAATTAATATTGTTAAGCTGAAAGTTTCACTCAATAAGTTCTCTCAAGACTCATTGGTAATCGAAGTAGAATGCAAAATGCTTAAACTTGAGTAGATATCAGATTTAAGCCTTTAACATTCACCACTACTCTGACCATATGCCAGCACCCTGTCTTCCTCTGGGCTTTCTGTGGTCTGCCCTCCATTAGCAATTATCCTGCCAGAAGTATCGGACCAACTTGGGTACAGTTAACTCCCTCAATAGGGTATCAGTTTCTGCAATTTATCTCCAATCCAACCCCACATGGAAAAACTCTTCCCATGGAAGTCATGCCAGTGGCTAACTGTCATTACAACAACTAGAGTCAATACCTAGGTAGCGGACTCACTGGCCCAATGGTAGCTTTCTCTATACAAGCTATGTAGTTCGTCTTTTAATCTCCATGGCTACTCAATACGAAATTCAACCATACAAGCTTCCCGAGAGAGATGTTACCAATCGTTGGTTCAATAGGTGCTACCCATAGCCAGCCTCTTAGAACATACTCTATCATGACAAGACTCATACCTCTAGAGTCCACTAACAACCCATAGTAATGCTACAAATCAAGAGGGGTAGTTTCTGGCTGTCCATTTAAGTAATTGTCCCGAAGCACCCTGGCCTCCTTGAACTACTTAAGGACCTGCCGGAAGACTATCCAGCTACCTCTAGGCAAAGATTGACTTCTAGGTGCCAGAGGGACCATTTATGTGCGACCCTATATCTGGCCCCCACTCATACCCCCCTTATATATCCTGCAGATGTGATTCACTTTTTGGGACGAATTTGACGTATATCGTGTTATGGAAGTATCCCTATAGATCGCCTTTTCCTCGTGTTTTAGCAACTACACCAATATAACTAATAACCATCAAAACCAATGCTTTAATGGCTTTTACATGAGCTACAGGCTTCCTGTGTACCCTCAAGTACATCTATGAACATCTAAGAGTCACTAGATCGCCAGACAATCCTCATTTAAGTTTCGCATTTTCCTTACCAGTGAAGATAGGGTCACTGGGGTTCCTCAGTAGGGTAACTAGAACCCCTCGGCATAGTAGCCAAATTCCCAATGTAGGGTAACTTTGCCCTCTTATGCCCTTAACCTCTTCAGAAGTCTGCAGGATGACATCTAATATCACCATGGAGTCTTGTGTAACATTCTCCCAGTTCCCTTGACTTTTTACAAATGTACATCCCAAAGGTTACCCTGCCTAACAGAGTACCCAAAGCTACTCTATCGTTCCCTTGTCCTTGCCTAAGGTTAACCAGCCTTTTGTATGCTAAGTATACTGGACCATGCCATCTCTAGTTACCACTTGGTATACTATTTGGACTAAGATGGCAATCATTGTAGCTACCTATCATCGGGTCCTTACAGGAAAAAAGGATGTGAAGACAACCAGAGAATCATATTGCTGATGCTATTAATTCTACTACTACTGGGAGTCAGGTTTTTTGTCTTAGTCATTTCAATTCTATGATTTAAGTTGTATACTAGTAGCAGGCAAGCAGTACCTGATATCCAGTGTCTGTTGGAATCTGTTTTTTTGGAATTGATCACCATATGCAACAGCTATCATAGGCCACTAGCCTACACCTGTTCTCCAATAAGAGTCGCAGCCGACCCACCTGTATATTTGATGGGGTCGTGTATTTCAGTGTTCCGCGATTGTACCCCCAGATAATCGACAATCATGGTTTATCACTCGAAACTACAGCCTTGTCCCCAGTTTTATCCGCGGTGCAATATTGGCCCCCTGCTCTCTCTCTCTCTCTCTCTCTCTCTCTCTCTTTCTTTCTTTCTTTCTTTCTTTCTTTCTTTCTTTCTTTCTTTCTTTCTTCACTACACCTCTCGCTATTATACTACTCCTAATCGTTTTTTCCCCTTGGAGCTTGTGGGTGGGTATAAGAACCACTCTTGCCCCCTTTGGCAGACATCATGCTTAACTTTCTTTCTATTATATCATAGCTACGCATCTGGCACAATTGGCTATCTTGCTTATTCCGGGATGGCAGCGCCATGTATTTTGACTCAACTAAGGGTTTGCGTTGTGTGCCTTGTACTATCATATAGGTCGAGGGTTATTCTAGCAGATCTATTATCATATTTTTATCATCTTCTTTGGGGGGATGGCTTCTCTGGTTGATTCAATATAAGATCTCAAGACACTTTTTTGACGGGCTCTCCCATTTTGGCCCCAAGACCACGCAATCTACGGTACCAAGGCGCCACGGCCGAAGCCTCTTTCCAAGCAGGAGACAAACATGCTAACACGAAGGTTTCCCTAATCCAAACATGCCTAACGGCTATTTATAGACCGGGCACCAAGCATGACTCGCTAACCACTAACCTCTAACCTACAGCTCTAAAGCCTCCGCAATCCTCCACCTCCCACCCCCTCCCTCCTCCAAGACTCCGCGCCAAACGCTCTCCACACTCCCATGAGAGTATGTAACCTTGATCCCCTCATTCAAATCCTTGGCGCTCGCCCCAGGTACTATACTAGTGAGGCGACTTCAATCCTCCCCGCACACCCCCCTCCATCAATCCACCTTCACCTACCCCGAATCCCCATGCTCGCCTTGTGACATACAACATTGTGCAGTCCAGAGTCCTCCAACGTCTCGTAAATCCTTTCGATAACATACTTATGCGCCTTGTTACTACCGCCACACTTCCCACTCCCCGGAAACTCCGGCGCAGGGACGAACTCCCGTAGCGTGCATATCCTTGGATACCTTGCCCGGATCTCAAATCATCGTGTGGGTCAGCAGCGCCACGAAGCGTCTCGTTATGAGCGTGTCCAGCTTCTCCCTGGCTTGATGCCGGCGCGGGTGGAAGAGTAGTTAATAGTACCGATCACCAAATGTAGTAGTTAGAGCAGAGAGTGAATCGCCTTATATGATATGTGGATTTTATTCACATCCTGACCGCAGATCGCAAGTACTACTGCTATGTACTACTCCCATATCTCTAGTGTGCAAAGCTAACCTGCTGTAGTGCAGTACTGTGTGATGTCGAGAGTATCTACTATTCCACTCCTCCGAACCTTCCCTCCTAATCGCTAGATGCCCAATTAAAGCTTCCAGATCCCCACTTTATTTATTATTTTTGGCAAACTAATTCATTTCCAGGGTCTATCGCACATCCCGGTCTAACACAAAAATCCCGACACAAAAATCCCCATCAAGATTTAACGAGATGTCATTAAACTCCACACCATAGAATAAGAGTACTTTTACAAGACTAGGATTACACGAAGCCAACTTTTATTAATCAAAACTGCTAACTATGATACTTAAATTATACTGATTAGCAACTCTATAACTTAAACCTAGCCATACCAAGCAAAATCTAATACACCAACAGAAGTCTCCATGCGAACCAAAAAAAACAGTGGACGGAAACCAGCAGAGCCAGGGGCACCCTCCGGAACATGTATATGTATGTACAGTGCACGCACGATACTTCACCATCCAGTTCCCAGCCCCTCAACGCCTCGAGGGACTATCACCTCTCTTTTGACATCCTCGTCCACACACTTCCATAGCACGTCTACCAGCTCTTTAAACACCTGCTCGGGGGCATCCAAAGCCCAGATAACGTCCAGATGCTCATATTCCTCGATAACCTTCGTGTGCACAAGTTCGACATCTGGTTCCTTGCCCCTTTCAAAGCGTTTGATGAGCTTCCTGCCATCAACAAGATTGTCATTGCCCGCAACCCAGAACGCCATTGGCGGACAGCGGCCGTCGTACCATGGCCCCCCGCTGGTAGATGGCGACGGCGACAACTCTTTGCCCTGATCCTTACTCCTCTCGTTCTGTTCCTTTTTCAGCCCCTCCAGTTTTTCCTGTCTCATTACGTCTTCTTCCGCTTGACCTGTTTCCTCCCCTTCGCTTTTAGCAGATAATATGCATCTATGCTCCGCAAAGCACTCACGACCAAGCCACCACCTCATCGCCTCGGCGGAAACATATACAGGTGCGAATTGAAAGAATCTGTCACGGAGGCCTTTATCCCAGCGGACGTCACTCCAGCCGAAAAGGAACCAGAACACACGGTATCCGAGAGCGCCGTATATCCGCGCGGGCATAGTAGCGTGCATGAGCATCATGAAGGGGATGAAAGCGTGGATACCAAAGACTATTCGGAACATGGAGGGAGATATGATCTTCATGAATTTGAAGTAGATTTTATCTATCAGTGGCCCTGCGTATGCTGCAGGGGCGAGTGCGCAGAATACGGATATTTTTGACCCGATATCTGGGCGCTGCTGCTTTGCTAGGGCTACGAAGGTTTGGGTGGTGCCTTGAGAATGGCAGATTAGGGCGAGTTTTGGGAAGCGGGTTATCGAGAGAACATGATCTATGAAGGCGGGGAGATCGATTATCCCCATCTGCTGGATGTTCCAAGCCCACATTCTGGGATCGGAGTAGTGGAGCGTTGTGTGTTTGGGTTTGAAGCCACAGCGGTTGTTGCCAAGCCAGACGTCGTAGCCTCTGTCATCATGTTAGGCCAGAACATCCGGCAAGTTGGACTCATGGGAACTCACGCCTTGCACAAATAGAATGCTAAACTATCTTCATCATTGACACAAAAAGCACCAGAGCTCTGAAGAAGCCCATGCATAAGCAAAACGGGATATTTCCTCCTCTTCCCATTCGCGCTCTCCCCTCTATCATCCTTTTCACCGACGTTCTCATCCGGGCAGTGGGGCGGATCACCCGGATCATATATATGTTGCATCGTGATCAAGAACCCGTCTTCGGTCTGGACCTCAAATTCCTCTGCATCCAGCCCAACCCTTCTAGCATAATACCCGATATCACACACCAGAGTGTCCCTCCCACCGGTAATCTGTTCATTCCTCAACCCCCTCTCACCACCCTGATCTCCCGCACTCTGTGAATCCCTCCGCCGAGCCTTCCAAGCCTTAATTTCGTCTCTCCGCTTTTTTGCACGCTCTTTCTCAATCTCGTAGAACGGCCTTGTAGCGTTCGGGTCCCGGCCGCGCAACAGACTAATCAAACTCACAAGCGCTAGAGGTAGCGACTTGGTCACAGCTCCCATAACAATAATAAATAGAAAGCAGAGCGAGAGCACCCCGCTACAGATGCGAAAGACGATATGTTGCAGTCTCCGCAACAACGTGGGGGATCCGTAAACCGGCAATGGAGGGAACAAGGGGTTAGCGAAGGGAGCCTCCCCGATATTGGGTTTTCCCTCACTCCCACCTTGCTCTTCCGTAATATCTAGGTGCTCGCCAGCTCCCTGCAGCTTGCTCTCTACGGCATCCCCGAGCCCATGTGATAGTACACTCCGCTGCTCCTTCGCTCCAACAGGGGGACTAAAGTTCCCATCCCCAACGTGCTCTTCCTCCTTTCCACTCTGCAACGTGTTTGATTTCCGCGCCTCCTCAATCGGTAGGCGGGGGAATCTGTTCCCATCCGCCATCTCGATCACCGGATCAATGGGCGTGGTTTCGGTAGCCCGGTACGCGGAGCCAGCGCGGTCTGGTAGGTCCGAGGTCCCCAGCGAGGTGCCACTCCTTAGTGAGCCATTAGAATGGGACTTCCTTAGCGAGTCGAGGCAAAACATATTTGCTCACTCAGGCATCCCGACCCCTTTGAGAAAATGAAAAGTTCGCGATGTTTATCAGAGGGAATAGGGTACTCGAGTGGCGATGATGCAAGGAGGTGGGCTTGGGAAGTGAATTGATCATGATCCTTGACAGGGGCTGAAAAGGGGCCAATGATGTCAGCGGCGGAAGCAACCTGCTGAACCTCAATTGCTCTGAACTGGCAATTAGCAGCAGTCAGCCCTCACTGGAAAACGGATCGGATTTGAGTGAGATCAACTGGACTGAAGTCGTGATCGTTTTTTGTGGAGAGGGAAGGTTTGTTTGACACGATGGACAATTTCGTCATAATATGGAATACGGTAATTCTACAGTACTCGAGTACTCAGTATTTAAGCTTTTGTTTCTAGTTCTATTACCCTTCCAAGTCGCCGTAAAAACTCCATCAGACCATCAGCGGAAATGAGCCCACCAGCCCGCGACAGATTTAGCCTTACAGGTTAATGGAATGTAAACTACCAGTTAACGAGATCCATCGCATCCAGTGGGCCAACCATACCGTCTCGGGAAAATGTTAGTCCTTCTCAGGAGCCTTAGCTCAGAATCCCGAGATTACAGGGCTGCTGGAAATAGTGAAGGAGGAGCCGTTCCAGGGTTAGGGTTTAGATGAAACCATTGCATTGGTGCTCTATGCCAAGGAATTGTCCAGCCACATCACGATATAAATAATAATTCCCAACCACCTATAATACATGTTTTGAAATTTGCAATCAAGCATAGAAGCTTCCTGCCTCAAGCCCGAAAAAGGTCTGCGTGGCCACAATGAGTCCGCATTCCTCACTTTAGGATAACGATGAAGCATAATAACACCTACCAGACAAGATCCTTGCAACAGCCACCGTGCCAAATCAACACCTGAGGCCCTCAGCTGTATCGTAGCAAAGGTAGCCTAGACTACCGGTGTGCCAAAGCTTACCGGTAGAACTACGAAACAGCCGGCCACCAGTATAAAAGGTACGGCTAATACCGTTGAGTTAGACAAACATTATCCTTTTCGTCTGTCATAGGATTCAGGAATTGGGTAGATACAGACTCTGCTTCTCCAGTGGAACTACGCCCAAGGCGAGCCCAGCATCACAGTCGCAAAGTCACGGATTTTCCCTGAGGTTGAAGCGCACAGTTACCTCTTATCTCATCCTAGCTCAAAGTACTTCAAACAACCCACCTGTGGTATGAGAGAGTGCCTATGGCGTAAGGAGGCTGTTTGGTATGAGCACCCAGCCAGCCCTACGGGAATGGATGGGGGGCATTTCCATGAGCAGTACTATGCTCTACTGAGACGCTCCAGCTTAGGTTTAGCATCAGGAGTCACTAATGATGCTATCGACTCACGGAAGCCGGAGTGAACGCCGCAGATGGGATTATCCAGCAAGGGCAGGAGTAGCGCTTACTGCCTCGCCCGTAGTTCATCCGACCAGATGGGACATTTATCATACAAGATGAACATAAGCACTTAGGCCTGCTAGAGAAATCATCTAAGCTTCCGACAGAACGCCCCCTCTCCGGGACCAAGACCCTGTTTGGTACGCCAGGGTTGGACTGGGATTTGGGCTCGAAATCCGGAACTGAAAACGAAAGTCCAAAGGCTTCAAAATCTCGACTTTAGAGCTCGGGCCTACCAAACACAGCTTGGTTTAGATCCAGACTTTCATCAGTTGGTAATTTTTTCCGTATCAGACATCAATCTCACTCATGGTTGATCATGAAGACTGGACAGAATTGGACAAAAGGACCTCGGGGTTCAGCGAATGTGCTTTTCAAGAAAGTCCTGATTCTAACCTAACCCACAGGAAAATGTCTAGTCCAAGTCCTGACTTACCAGTTGCAACAAGACCCAAAGTCTAGATTTAAGGCATAATCCGGATTTTTTAAGTTCAAATCCTGGCGTACCAAACGGGCCCTAGAGAAATAACGAGATATCATACGATAAACGTCTCTCCACCACCCATCAAGTGATACCGCACCAACACAACTAAATACTTCTAATCTAAATATGGGAAATGTTCCCCCACTCTCTCCTACCGTCATATAACCCACTCTCTCCTACCCACCAAATCCAACCCCTCATCACCCCATCGCTCCACCAGGATCGCCTAAACCACCGTATTTACAATAATCCTATCATATCCTACCCCATCTACCTTCCAGACTCCCTCCCTCCCTCCCTCCCTCCTTCCTCAATCGCCCTTCCCACAACAATAAAACCCAACCCCTTCACGTGTACTTCCCGACGCCGGGGCCGCCTCCCTAGGGTCTTCCATTTGGGCTATCCATATTCCACTCCAGGACTACCAAGCCCCACATCATCAAGCACGGGCCAGCTCTGCAACCGGCACATATCATATAAGCATTCACTCCAGTAAGGCGCATTTTTACTCACACAGGCAGCAATGGGCTCGAGTGAGGACTTATGACCGGTTAACAAGCAGGCCCGTTTGAGTGCATCCCTTACTCCTAACCTAATTTACCTTGTAGCGGTAGCTGAAAGCAGATCTCAGCTGCAGACTGCGGTGGCACAGCGCTCCGGATAGCCTAAAGGATCTTCCATGCTGCATGACACCCATACACTCATTCCCCTCCCGCCCCGCCACACACAAAACCATCCGTTCGTTACTCAGCATCCGAAACCAACCTTAACCGCCGCTTCTCCCTCCCCTCGCCCCTCACGCCCAATCCAGAAAGTCCCAAGCACGGCACAATCACGCCAACTCGGCTTATTAAAATTTAACTCAATACGAAATTCTATCTTTTTTTAAAAAAAAGCCCTGAATAAATGAACAATGAAGAAAAACCATAACCTCTAGAGAGTGCACTCAGCCCCAAGACATGAGAAAGAAAGAGTAAAAAAACGCGAGTAACTAAGCAAGCAAAGTTGATATCATAAAGGGAAGAAATGCTACCAAGGTTAGGTATGCAATGTGATGGTCATGACGATGAGAAACGCCTATTATACAAGAAACGGGGAGAAAATAAAAGAAAATGCTCAAAAAGAGGGAAGGAAAAGGCCACCGACGAAAACAAAACGAAACCAATACCAACACTCCGGACACCGAGAGGAGACTGCACTAATAAGAAAATGAAAAGAAAGAAAGAAAGGGTAGAGAAAGTCCGTGGGTATGAAAAGTTTTTAAAAAATACAGGGTATAGGTAAAAAAAAAACCCCCCGAGGAAAGTCTTCTGGGATAAACAAAAAAACATTAGTCCGCCATCCAAGTCCGTACCATACAATAACGTTAAAATTCCATCAAACCAAACCGACCAAGCCCGTCCACCCTATGCCACTTCCAGAAAGTTATGGATAAAAAGAAGAGGTGGGAGGGAGCCTTGTTTTGGTCCAAAGAGCCGATAAGAGAGACACGAGAATCACTCGTGTGAGAGAAGAAAAACGTATGACAGTAATAAACCCCACCAAGCCAATGATAAAAAAATGAAAAATGAAAAAAAAAAGTGATCAGAATCCAAAATACGCCAACCCTAATGCTCCCCAGCAAACATTGGTTTTCTAGCCCATCCGACCAAGCACCTCCATCCAGAGCCCCTTTCTCTCCCCTCTTCGAGCACGTCTCCGATTGTATCGATAGCAAGATCGCATTCGCCACCGCCCTCTCCTTCAGTCTTCAGCATCCACTTCTCCCAAATCCAACTACCTACTAATCCAGTAACTGGAGAAACGTTCTCTATGCTACCGTTCTCGACACCTAGATCTTCCCATGCCTTGAGCTTCCTACGGACCTCCTCTTTGACCATTTCTAGATCCTGTGATTCATGAGGCGGCAACTGCATCTCGCCTTTAGAGGGCACTTTCGGTTTGGCGCTAGGCGGAGACATAGGGAGGAATATCCAGCTGCGCTTAATTTCGCCAAAACCGGCTCTATTCAGGCGGGAGACCCAGCGTTTTGTAGGAGTTGCATCGTAGCCTTTTGACTCAAGGCCTTTAGCGAATTTAGCTGCAAGCTCGGCCCCGAGTGGCCCTGCGTTTACAATATCATTGTCGAAGAGTGAGAACTCGAGATGTCCACCTGGCTTCAATACGCGGAGGCACTCCTCAAGACAGAGATCGTACTCGTCCATAGCGGGATTTGGTGAGTTTTCTGGGACGGTTGCCTTGAGCGTTAGGTACAAATTGCGTGCTGAGACCACGTCAAAGTGGTTCGGGGGGAATGGAAGTTTCCATAGCTTTGATACCACGAGCGGGCGGTGGTTCTGCGGTCCTCGGCATTTGTCTGGGGCTCCGGTTGTCTTCTCTTCACCTTCAGATTGTTGCTTTGGTCGAGGTCCGGTTGTTACGGTGTAAACCTTTGCTTTTGGGTAGTCATAGGCACAATGCCATCCCCAGTCGGCTATATAACAAATATTAGCACAGTTTTTGCAACATGTATGAAATTCGGGAATCCTACCAATAGGTGCTCCACCGAGATCCAGGACACGCCTACGCTCATGACTTCCCAGATGGACTCCGCTCGAGACGTTCTCAAGCATCTGCGTAGCACGCTGATCCATTTTTGTAGTCGCACGTCTGGTCAAACGCTTTGCGGAAGCAGCCAATAAAGTCTCGTGTCCAGGACTAATAACAACTCTACCAAAGTTCATCCATCTCAGTGCCATCAAAGCCCATAAACTAGTCAAGATCCCTTCTTCGGCTTCCCGCTGCCGAACGGTGGCGGTGACAACCCCATTTGGCGGCCCCGATTTTGTCTTCTTGCCCGATGCAACGAGAGGAGAATCGTTTCTCAGATGACTGCATATCCTCTGTGCTTGCAGAGCATCGAAGCGAGGCATTCGATGGATGAAAGGGTCGCTATCGCCGGATCTCTTGACGAAGCCCCTGAAAGCCTTGAGATATGAAGAATCGATCCTTGGTGTCTCCTCCTTCTCGGTTGTGCTGGTAGCTGGCTTCTCGTCACCCTCGCTTTTAACCGGCTTCGGAGAGGATGATCCCTGATTGGTAGTGCCGACAGCAGGTGAAAGAGCAGTGGTAACCTGATTATTCGTTTCCCCCGCAGTACTTGTTTCCCGATCCTTTTCCATAGTAACATTTACGGAATACGCCTCAGGGACATCCTTAGAATCTTGGGTTTTATCAACAATCTCCTTCTCCTCTTCATTCTTCTTCGTAGAGTCTGTTGCCTCGAGCTGGTCAAGGAGGCATTCGATAGAGTTTTCGGCTGCGGCTGATAAATCCCCTGGATTCTCTGTTATAACCTCTTCCAGTGCAACCTGTGTCATTTCCGTCTCCTCTACTCCTTTATTCTCCAGATCCGAGCTGTTGTCTTTTGTCGAAAATAATGGAACTACTCCGACTCCTGGTTCTTCGTCGAACAATACTGACATGCCCTTAGCGATGGTTTCATCATAGGAATTCGTCTTCGCCGCTGGTTGACGTGGTGTATAAGACCTGCTTGTAAGCGCTGGGCTGCAGGTCGCGTGATCGGCGATTCCACACCATGCTTCCGAAGCGCCGGGAATAAATGACGAGTAAAATAATGTTGGAGACGGAATGTTGATGATCCCCAAGCCTTCAAGTGCCGAAGTTGGCCGGTTAGGAATCTTGCTCAACCTTTTAGCGAAGCGCATGTCTTCAACATCTGGCGTTGGTGGCGGAGGTCGGCGAGGGGGAGATACTTCAGAAGCAGCCGATTTCACCTGTGGTACATATTCGGGGTCTACACTTTCTGTGTCGAGGAACAATGTTGGCTTTGGTGGAGGTGTTGGTGGAGCCGAGACAACGGTAGTAGCCGTGAGACTATTCGGTTCTTCTAGCGATGTTGTTGAACTGCGAGGAGGAGTGGTAGTAGTAACAACGAGTGATCTTCTAAACTTTGGAGGAGGTGTTGGAGGCGTATCAGACAACGAACCACTAGACGTGTTTCTTCGGTGGCTCATTGGGACACTCCGAGGTGGACTCCTTGTTCTTGGACTAATTCGCGGGCTAAAACCATCCACACTCTCCTTAATCCTCAGTAAGTAATACCCATCCTCGTCATCATTCCCATCAGCATCCGAAGGATGCGACGACAAATCCTCCTCAGAATTGACGGAGTCCTCTAGGGAATCATCGAAAAGGTACTCGTATTCCTGGTATAACGCATCCTGACCATGAGTACCCAGAGCCGGCCTCGTCCGGTTTTTTCGAAAGGTGGTTGGGTCAAAGTCGGGGTCGAGGCTAGAAGGGGAATTCTTCCGTGGCCTTCGCCCAAGGAAACCTTTCGAGCTCTTTGCCATGACTGAACTAGCTGGCGCACTTGTTGCGCTTAACGAAGCAGTTGGCGAACCGGACCTCTTACCGAAAAATCCTTTGTGCATTCTTGAAGCCCGTGGCGATGTCGAGGTCGAAGAGTCAGTCGAGCCCCAAGGAGAGAAGGGTCGCGGGAGTGGTTCTGTGACAGCCATTGAAGTAGCAGGAGATGTAGGATTATTTGCAGGGTCGGACATCGAGGGATACATAGCAGACGTGGCCCGCCTAGGGGATCTTGGCCTAGTATTGATTTTGAACATATTGAGGGGAGGGAATAATGAGGAAGAAGGGGCACCCGACGAGAGGGACCTGGAACGAGTACCGGCAGAAGTCCTAGTAGTATATGGCGGGTCCGGTGGTGAGGGAACCAGAAGGGAAGGAGACCAGGCTATATTACTTTGACGGGGGGGGTGGTTGCTCGTAGTACTGGTAGTCCCTGGGGACAGTGTGGGAGCGAGCGAGTGATGGCTCGTCGAAGAATTTCCGAAGTCGTCTATTGGAGAAACGGCGCTATGGCCCTTCTCGGCGCTCAGACGGAGCAGCGGCGGTGGGCGATTCCTCATTTGAAGAGTTCTTTAAATTCGGCGTTATTGGAATATTAAATGCTTATTGCCCACTGGGGGCAGATGGCCAGGGTAAGAAGACGCCGTTGCAACGTGCAGCCTCAGTCACTCTTTTGCGAATTCAGTGCAAGAGTATAAAAAACCAACTAGGATCCGGAGCCAGCGCTGATAAACCAAAAGGGTTTAGGAAGGGAGAGGTTGAAGACAAAGTAGCTGGGACACGGTAGTCGCTAGTATCTGGAGAGGGGAGCTGCCGCAGCTGTGGAGTATCCGTGATCTTTAGCTCACGACCCGACACAACGTATCAGACTAGCAGTGAAGGGTGGCTCACCACGAGAAGCAGGAGGATGCTATCAAAGAATACGATATCAAAAGGCAGGATAAACGGAGAATCTCGATGTCTCTAAGCAGGGAGACCCCAAGAATATGATTTTTTCTATCTAGTCAGATCCCAGGATTTGAGTTGATAAACCAAACAGCTAACGAGCAGGCATTTCAGAAATGAAGGCCTTTCGGAGGGTGGTAAACAGGAAAAATGAAATCACAGGAATAAACTTTTGAGTGGAAATGTTCAGGAAGAGGGATGAGAGGGGTATCTAGCAGCAGGCAGTAGATAGACATTCACCCAAAAGCGCGGTATAGAAACAGCCAAAGACATGAGCATTGAGATCACCATGCCTTGGAGCGATACCGGTATTACATTTGCTTAACTCCCACTGTAGTTGCTGCTGCAAGCTGCTCGCACCCTCACAGCTAAAACCTTCCACGTACGCACAGCTACCTTTTTTCTTTTCTTTTCTTCCCCTTCCTTTTTTTTGAGTGGACCACACCTTCCTTTTTTTTTTCTTGCCTTGTCCTAAGATGAGAGAGGAGAGCAAGCAAACCTTGAAAGGATTATGCAAGTAAGCGACCTCTAAATCGGTGCCTATAGCGGCGAGTATTTAGTTTCTGAGGATGGGTGAGGGGTCCCTAAGCCTCCCATCACTCCACCATTTTGATAGCTTTCCCCTTCTCTTTTCTCCTCAGTTTGTCATTCAAGAAGAGCATGGATTCCCTGCCACCCGGAAGGCCTCCCGCCTCGCTTTGCTGACCACTGGGACGAGACAGAAGTTCAAGGTATTTTACATAGAGGTTGAGAGAGAGGCAAAAGAAGAAAAGAAAAAAGCAAGAAAGGGAAGCACCGGAGGTGCTTGCTTTATTCTAGTGGATCATGTTTCAGTCCCCGTCGGCTTCCGAGCGAATTGCGTCGCCCGGTATCCGTACTCTGCAGCCAGACCCTCAAGTCCTCTGAATCTGCGGCAAGGGAAGGAGGGAGAAAAAAAACTTTCTGACCCTGCAATTGTAATGGAGAAATGGCTAAAAAGAAACTACGATCTATGCAGATTCTTCTCATTCTTCTGCTTCTACTTCTTCTGCTTCTTCTCTCTTCCCTCCTCTCATCCCTTCTCCGACCTCCCCGCTTAACCCAAGCTGTGGGCAAGTGGTCCCTTCGCCGCCCGTATCCCCCGTACAGATACGGCAGTGGTCACATGAATGACATAAATTTACCAGCATCCCGCAGCTTGCGACTCGTAAAAAACCCTTACAACTATGGTATGCTTGCACTGTACCGTACTCGAGTACTAGTACACAAGGTGGCTACCGGTGCAGTACTGCTAGCAACCTCTGTGCAACCCGACTCCCTACTAAAGTACCTGTACTCGAGTACTCGTACAAGTACGGTACTCGAGTGCCAAATGTGAAGACTAATAATCCGGCCCACACCACACACATACGGTAATCTCATACCAGTATTACCCCCCTCAACCCCCCCCCCCTCCTCCTTCCCTTAACTCACTGCGACAAACAGCAGAGAAAGAAAGATTTGAATCTATCGCTGTAGCACATCCCACACTCCGCCGTGACTTTCCCGTGGCTGTCCAAACAAGCTAAGTCAAGGGCCTGAGCGAGACCTCTCGATCAGTACTAGGGTTAAATTCTTGCAAATCGCCCTGCGTGCGAAACTTCGCGCGCGCTTCGAGTAGCTATCCCTAGTTTGGCTTCGCCCTGTCTTATGTATTCAAATTCCAAGCGAGACTGACCTCCTCCCCCGCCCCGTCTCCTCGAGTAATCGAAATTTCTATTGGTCTTATAGCGGCGGGACTTCCAAACAAAGGATGTGTGCGAGAGACAGAAGAAGGCAATAGCTAAGATAAGGAATGTTCATATGATACCGAATATCATCACTATCGATGGTTTACATTGTGGGGTTCCGGTGCACTATCGTACGGTACTCGCACAAGTACAGTTCAGTTTGTGGTTCAGCGGATGTGATGTCGCAAAGGGGGTCCAGCATCCCCTCGCCCATTCTGGCGAGTCACGTCTTATCGGACGGTAGATGGCGCGAGTACTTGTACCGATACGGGGAAGTGAAGGGAGGCATCATGGGAACGCCAGAAAAATAAAACATACAGTAAACGTGAAAAATGAAAAACGGAAAAGAAAAGAAAAAGGTGGCTGGCATTCTTAACTTTTCTATAAAGCTCAAGTGTTAAAAAAAAAGACAAGGGAAAAAAACAAGGGAAAAAAAAAACAATCACGATAACTCCCATCTTGATACAGTACCGACCGACTCGAGTACAGGGTGGGAGTGTGTGTGTGACCAGCTATTTTGTCTCTCACCCCCCAAACTCGCATCAAATCACACAGGAAAAGAAAAGAAAAGAAAAGAAAAAGCTTCTGGAAGACAGTAATTCTTTTTTCTTCCCCTTCGTTTTCCTTCTGGAAGGGCTTGCTCCAGTGGTAAACCGGTGGACGGAGTTATACGTAATATATGTCGCAAACGGTGGAGGCTTGGAAAGTTCGATTCCGAGAGGCGATTGGTGAAGCCACTTTTCTTGGCGCTCATTTCGCAGTTGACATCACCAACCGGAGGGATAGTTGACGAGACAACGTTCCATCCCAGCGGCTGGTGGTGAAGGGAGAGGATGAGGACGAGGGAGGAGGAGGAGGGGGGAAAAGAGGAATGGTATAATAGGGATCGGCGGTCCTGGTCTCGCCTGGAGTCGCATCTTTGGTCTCAGCCTTTGGTCATCACAATGCTGCCGTCCTCGTCTATGGGGCTTTCCCGTGGGCGACTACTCGCACTGGTGCTAGTATCATGCCTGTATTATATCTATGCTGTGCAGGAAGGACCATTGACCACAGTCCAATGGTTGGAATCCTTCTCTACAATATGGCTCCAATCGCGATAAACCGACTACCGGTACCGGTAATAGTTTCAAGTTGTGTGGTGACTACTAACAAGGCCTCTTTTTTTTCTCTCTCTCCTTTGATTTAAGATCACAGAAATGCAGTTAGACAGACCCCGAGGCGTCAACCCATCATTTCAATTTCCGGAAATATGAACTGGAACACTGCGATCTTTGGTTCACAATAATTTTATTTATCCCAGCCGCGCCAAAACCCGGGTTTGAAGTCAGGGCATTTTGTATGGGATCCTCTCCAAGCACACTCGTAATAATAATAGTTGCAAAAATGTAAGAAAGAATAGGTCAAGGCACACATTTCCAGGAACGAGATGTCCCACTAGTCCCAGTTTTGCCTAGCTAGGTGTGTTCTTTGGGATAATTTGTGCAGTTTTGTCATTGATAATGAACTTTGTAAGCCTCTGAATCCCAAGTGGGCGGAGAAATCCCTAAGGAACCCAGGATGGACGCCATAATTGGAAAAGATATGCGGGGAGAGCCGAGAGGGGTTCCTTAATAATAGAGCAGAACAATGGCCGAATTTACAGGTTTCTTGCAACCAGGGCCATCACGCCTCGCGCTAGTAGGATACCATACTGTGCAATACTGTACCTGCCTCGGCCCAAGGACCGGATTTCTATTGCAACACACCCCCTGCCTTGCCTACCTGGATACACCCGCTTAGGGCCGCCTCGTGCTGCAGAGTAAGCTTGACATCTATGGGAATCAACTACGGTAGACCTAAGTAAGAAGAGCGATAGCCGCAGTCGATATGAGATTCCCCAATCTCCCAATTCACACAAAATCGGCATCTCTCACTCATCCATATTCCTTCCTTCCTTCCTTCCAGCACATTGAATATCTCCAAACAACTCCGCAAACAAGGCTCAGGTTCTTGTATTCCATGGTAAGTAACTCGTTTACCCATCCGTCCCTTAATATACCCATCTTACTGCATTTTCCCATACATCCCCCTCCCCCTTCCTGCTTTCCCTCCTATCCTTCAATAAAAGAATAATAAAAAACCCGATTACTATATCCAAACCCGGTGCATGTATCCCCGTGCAATGGATGGATGGGACGCCCAGCCTGCTGGCAAAAACCCACCTCCATAGCAACAGCAACAACCCATACCCGTACCTGCGTTCCGGGGCAAGGGAAAGCAAAAAAAAAAAAAAAAAGGAGGAAATCCAACATTATACGCTCTCAGGGAATCCCAGCCAATTTGAACAATTCAAAAATGTTACGTGTTACGGTATACCTCCTATTCCCCTCCGTTCGCGGCTCATAAGAAATACAACGGGATAATACAGGTACAATGAGGCGTAGAATGGTATGATACTGACTGTATCATTGAAGTATCATCATCATCATCATATCAACCCGGGCGAAATTTTTTCCCATGTCATGGTCTGATAGGCATCGTCGTTGTGCCACCCCCCCCTCTCTTTCTTTTCCTTCTTTCCTTCCCCCGATCAGGCTTCCCCAGGATCACCCCTCATCCTTTCCGGGTAATAATGTAGCTATTTCCTAGTACTTTATCTATTCCCCCGCAATGCAGGCTGACTAGTTAGTCATGTGCATAGTATTACAAGTACAGACCGATTCAACGCGAATCCGAAGAGGAATGAGAGGGGGGGGGGTCGAAAAAAATACATTGCCATGCGTCACAGTACTATACTACTATACTTGAGTACGAGTACAAGTATGCGGGGGAAGCAGGCAGATAGGCAGGGCG
>Ga0307509_10003765_pt1 | contig 22573 bp, 24 predicted proteins | sample 10_EM_MG_FD_202245 | JGI IMG/M metagenome (GOLD analysis project Ga0307509, IMG submission 202245) | Populus trichocarpa ectomycorrhiza microbial communities from riparian zone in the Pacific Northwest, United States - 10_EM | ecosystem: Host-associated > Plants > Roots > Unclassified | place... | reverse complement strand
GTGGAAGTACAGAAAAACTACTATCACTTTCACGAACTTCCAAGTAGAAAGGTAAACAGCACCCTCTTCAATCAATTCAACTTCTCTAAACTGACCAAACGACCTAACCGCAAAAGAGAAACAAATTCCCGCCACAAAGTGATCCTAACTAACCCAAGCCACTTCCCTTTTACACAAACTGCAAACAAAACGGTTCCTCCGTTGTGCTGCTCTCACAATCCACTTCGTTGCGCTGGACCTCGCTGGTTGGAGGAGGAAGAAAAGAAAAGAGATAGCATGAGAGAAGAAAACCTAACTAACACACCACCCCTGTCTGCCAAGCCCCAGACAGCCTCCCCCCCGCCAGAAGCGCAACAACCCTTAACTCTGAGATCGTGACTAGCAATACATCAAGCCCAAGTTATCCTTAGAAAAAAGCTATAAAATAAGAAAGCCAAAATAAAAACGTAACAATACCATTGATTAGCATATAAGATGAGAAAGCTTGGCGAACATATTCCCCCACGCCATCAGTCCGGACTCTTTTAATTTCGTGCGCAGCCTCTTTCTCTCCTCCGGCCTTGTACCCCTGGAAGGCCCCAAGCCACTCACTCTGCATCTTGAGGAGGCTTACAGCAATCCGTCCGCTCATCTCATCGATGAAGGTAATACAATGCCTTTCTCCGCTAATTGTGCTAACCTGCATAGGTCCAGAGATATCGGAGTGAACTACCGCAAGTAGCTCACAGGGCTTTTCCCTTGATCCCGTCATTGATTCCTTGTGTTGACGGCCGCTAGCACATGTTTCACAGATTGTGCTGGCACTGCCGGCCTCCTTTTCGTTGTCAATTTTAAAATCCGTAACTCGGAGCTTGAGGTATTGAATAGCCGCTTGGTCCAGAGTTCGGTGCCCAAGTCGTTTGTACCAAACCTCAATCGCTTCCGGTACGGATTTATTTGTTCGAAGTCCCTGGTATGATATTGCTTTCGGGATTTCAGCTAGTAAGTAATACAGATTTCCTTTCCGGTTGCTAATGGAAGTATTCCTCCCCTTTGATATTGTACATCTTGCAGATTCAAAGCTAACTGCATAGCCAGCATCGATTAGTTGACTAACATATATCAGGTTACCTCCCACTCGAGGCACATGAAGGACATAAGACTAAATGAGTTCTCCTACACAGATAGCGCCTCTTCCAATCGCTTCAATCTTTGATCTATCAGCAATCTCAATGCCCTGTGGGGCAATTGCTTCATAGGTGCCTCTAATAAAGCTCCCTTCGTTGGAACATAGATGCTGACTGGCTCCGGAATCGATGATCCACCCCAACAGATGCTTTGTCGTATTCCCAGTTTTATAGACGGTAAAGGCGAGACCACTCTGTTCTTCCCTAGGGGCTCGGTTTGAGTCTTTCCCCTTGTCGGCCTTTTTCTGGGAACAATCCCACTTCCAATTTCACTCCTTTTGGCAATAGAAGCATTTACCCCTTTGTCTAGGCCTTCCTGCTGACTTTCCAAAGCCTATAGGTCTCTCGGATGGTCTGAAGCTATGCCAATTCACAGTTCGCATCCCGCCTATTCCTAAGCCATAACGGCCTCCTCCTCGTCCTCGCATCGGAGTCCTCATTGTGAAAGCAGCTATCTGTGCATTGGATGGTCAACCATTGTGCCGTGTATTGGCTACCTGCCTGGGTGCAGATTCCTGTAGTAATTGACTGGTAAAGATATCAAATATCACTTCTTCTGCCAGTGACTGGAGAGCAATTATGATCCGCTTGTAGGATTCCAGAATACTGAGATTTAAGAGTGTTACAAGTTCGTTGTCCTCCATTCCTTTGCTGTTTGAAGAATGACTTTTGATCTGGTTGACTAACTCTCTAAATTTATTTAGATGTTCTGCCATATTGTCACCTTCTACCATTCGCTGTCCGCAAAGTCGCTCCCTGAGTACCATGCGTCCGTTGGCCCCTATTCCCTGCTGGACTACCTGTAAGGCATCCCATGCCTCTTTAGCTATAGTGCAGCCCTGAATGTGTGTTATTTGTGAGTCTTTAACATTCACTGTGAGAATCGTAAATGTAGCATTATGCCGCACCTCATCCTTAGTATCGCTCTTGTCAAGTGCTTTCTCAATTGCTGTCTGTAATCCCTTTTCCGTCAGGATGTGCATGATTCGGAACTTCCACGATTCGTAGTTACTCCTACCAGCCACCATGGAACCATTAAGCTTTTCGATAGATGGGGTAAGGGAGGTGGTGGCGGCTGCTGGAGGAGCAGTTGGCTAACCCGTGAAAGAAGCGGAGGACATCGTGCTGGATGTACTTGGAATAGTGAGAGGCTGGTTTGCAAGAATGAGTTGAATGAACTTATTTAAAGTGGGCTAACCGGGCTCATAACCGTTTGTTATGAGATGCAGATGGAGAAAAGTGGAGCGTGGTAGATGAAGAAGGACGCAGAATCTGTAGAGGAAACAAGTATATTCTTTTATCGGATGCATTCTTTCTTCCTTTCTATCTACACCAGAACTGAGGGTTTATATAGACAATACATGAAGGCTTCCAGTGTTCTCCTCTCACGGAGAACTTGCTAGAATTTCGCAGACACCCGGGAGTTCGGTCTCCCTTCCGCTAACTACTCCAATTCATTCTTCGTATTGACCTCCGATGGCCTCCGGCCTTATATGCGCATCCATACCTGTTCGTTCCTCCTCTTGATTGAAAACAACTGACAAATGAGAATAATAATAACAGACTCCCAGGATAGGGAAGGAACACAGGAAACCTCTCCGTATGCAGAAAAATTGCTGGTCATTCTTTCACCACTTACAATACTACAGTTAAGATATATATTATGGTGTTTTATTGTTTATTTGCGGATAATATCTGGGGATTTAACATGTGGTTTGTAATCAGGTGTTTAGGATTTTATGGTTGTTTATGCATCTCTTATGCACCATTCTTGGTCTTGATAGTTCTAATAATCACTCCACACTCTTATATTTTCATGATCATTATTTGCAATTTACTTGGCCTGATACCAGCATCAAACTTGTTTGTAGATATGTTCAAGTTTCTTACATTGTTTTCCCCATCTCTCTTGCTTATATGAACCAGCACTGTTATATATATAAGGTGCTACTGCCCACCTGGCTTAAACCAATCAAGAACCGGAACTCCTACGAATCTCTTCTTTGCCTGTTGGCTAAGTATCCCTTGCAACCCCCTTTGGACTTGGAAAGTATTATTCACATACCGTAGATTGTGCCGAATTCACATTATTGAACAAATTTCTGTACGACCTTTCATCGGCATTGGCCCCTTGACGCATGCTCGTGCAGCAAAATACAGCCACAATTAACTGGAGTGGTAGTGGTTGTGACTATGCTGGCGAGAGTCGGGAAAGATACTCCATCCTAGGCGAAGCCTTCTACCTATTGAACTGCCGAGCTTCAGCACAGTATCCAAAATCAGGCACGAGGCACGAAATCTCGATCAAGATGCCAAAGGTTATGGAAGGGAAAAAGCAAACAACCAGTTTTGTCCCTCAGCCCTCCCTCCATCGTTCCTAGAGTTCTACCTGTTTTACATGTGAATGCGGGACAATCTATTCGATGTGGATAATACTTCGCAAGTACGACGGGGGTTGCGAGGCATGCTTAGCGAGGAGTTGAAGAAGGGATTGGTAGGAGTTCCGGATCTTAATTCTTCCAAGCCAGGTGGGCGGTAGCACCTTATTTATAGAAAGGTGCGCGTCCATATGCGCAAGAGAAATATAGGCAAAACAATGTAAGAAACATAAGTGTGAACATGTTTGATCCTGAAATCCAGCCAAGTAAATCCCAAATAATATGCGTCAAAACAAAAGGGTGTGGAGCGATTATTAGAAATATCATGACCATGAATGGTGCATAAGAGATACATAAACACCCGTAAAATCCTAAACACCTGATTGGAAAGCACATGGTAAATCCCGACATATTATCCTGAAATAAACCCTAAAACACCATAATATATATCTTAGCTGTAGTAATGTAAGTGGTGGACAGGCGGAGACGAAACACAAACTAAGTAAAAGAATACATGGTAGTGTGTTGAATATACATAGGAATTATACAGAGAATTTCAACACTACCGGAATAGCCCGGACTAGATCGTGCCTTGCGCCCACTACAAGGAAATCTCACCAGAGGTCGAAACTTACCTAGAGGATCTATCCATCCGGCGCCTGTGCTCCCTCCTTCACTAGGACACCCTAATGGCCCCGGACTCCCTCTCTCACAAGATCTATTTCTGGTTCACCGAGCCGACAAATTACTTCACGAGCACCACAGTCCTAATCTGTCCCCCTCCCCCTTCAATCTCCTTCCCGCCTGCAAACATCCCCAGTTTTCACACGATCTACTTATTAGATAAACTCGTGAGCCTAGGAACCCATAGTGACTCGATCAAGACTCAAGTAGAGTTGGCCAAGTGGCTGCACATGATTATTAAGAACATTCACGAGGTGTTATTAATCACCGGCGCCCTCCGGCCACGATCCTTACACGCTGTTGGAAGGTGCGGGAACAACACGGGAGGATTCACCGGACTCAGGTATTCGGTGAAGGATGCGAAGTGAGGGGAAAGTGGGGTCGCAAAGCGGGGTAGCAAAGCGGGGTAAGAGGAGTTGTCAAGCGGGGTAAAGCAATTACGTGATAAGGCGGGAAAATGGTGCGACTAGGTTCAGGAGACTTCCGCAACAGCCGTAATAAATTCATATATTTAAAGAGTCGACTCCGGTCTCAATTTTAAATCGCTAGGTTAGAACAATACAAGCATGTCCTTGATATCCTTTGCCTTGTGAAAGGGTTCTTTGTTCTTCTGCATCAGTCCCGTCAGGCCTCCTGCTATCCCGTGCTTATAACATTACGACGATCGTGTGATATGTTTTGTACGTGGCCATATGAGTAACGTTAGCTGGGATTAATGTAGGTCCTCACGTGCTTGGCTGATTCTAAACTGATTTCCGCTCGTGCGGGAAATCGATCTCATTTACCGTATGTCATTCTAACTTCCTATTCCTAATTGTGCAACACGCCTCGCTCTTGCATACATTCTTCACCGTATCATACCAGAGGACGAATGTATGTATTTAGTAGGCAAAAAGTTAATCGTCCGGGTTAGGCTTAAGGAAATCAAAGGTAATTGATTCCTATTGATCACTAGGTGTTTCAATAGATGCGCGTAGAACATGTAGTGGGTGGTGGTAGTGCTGCGTACGCTTTGCTGCAGTTGGATGATTTCCTAGTGGTGGCCTTTCCTTGTTGGGTTGACGCTTTCTTTCTTTTCCTCTCAAACACACTCTCTCCCTCTTAGCAATACTAGATCATCCCCTTCAGCGATACAATTTGCAACACTAGGCAAGTTCAGTCTGAAAGACTGAACTACGGTCACACCTCGCTGTCCCGGGCGAACAAAATCAGGGACAGACCATTTGGGACAGCGAAGCATCCGCCTGAGTGCAATAGTTGGTGAAAAATGTGTTTTTAGGGACCGAACATTGAATAAAAACTGAGTATCAAGGACTAGAATCTATTTCATGGAAGGTTTAGATTAGATGAAGGGAAGAGTAGAGAAGAAAAGGCTAGAGAAAGGGGGCAAAATCAGAACAAAAACACTCCGGCCCAATACGGCATGCATACACACTATTTTCGTTCTAAATTCCACAAGCGGAGCTGTCCCATGGCAGGAAAAGACGAAATTCATCACTGCGTCTAACCTCTCTGCTTGGCTCGGCAAAATTTACCCCCATGAAGTAACTGGGATCAGGGACGACTAGATGTGGTGGGCTCTACTGTTACTCTAGTAGTGAGAGCAATTAGAAGGAGGATCCGAAGGGTCAGGTTGAATATTCATCCTATGCTCTAACTCGGTAGGCCATCCAGGACATCAATCATGCCTTTCAGCAGCTCTGATATGAGAAGTTATATTAGTTGAGCAGAGGAAGCTATCCAGGACTGAAAACATATGCTCTGAGGGCAGGGGCTGGAAGTTTCCTATTTCAATCCCCCGGAAATATGTAGCACTGATGACAGTGAGCTGAAGTACTATGTAGCCCGGATAAATCTCCAAAGCTTATCTGCGACATCAATGCACCCTTTAGTGCTAAATCCGGGGTAGCCACGGGCGATTTTGGATAATCTACTTGCCTTCCGCCTGCCAAGCTTTATCCAGATCACAAACGACAAAATCTCTGGCTTCTTTGAAACTACGATTTAAGCCCGAGTTTGCGCAAGAGGACCTATGTGGTAGTGGGAGGTAAAGAGACCTAGGTCTCTGAATGAGTTTGCGCACTAGGTCCAGGTGGCTCGGTAGATGGAAGATGGGAATTGAGTAGGGTAATATTGAATTGCCATCAAATTTGTTCCCTGCTCAAATTAGGATTCGCAGATACACAAGTCGGGTACTAACAATACTGACTGCCATAGAACAGGTGATAATCTACTATTGAATGCCCAATAATATCATCAGTGGAAGCTTTTAATAAAAGGTACAAAGAGCGCCGTGTGGCTGCTGATTTATTGTTCTGTAGTGATCGGATTTATTCAAGGCTGCGAAGCCGTATTTTACAGCTCCTCCAAGTCTTGCTAGCAACCTGGATGTCCAGGACTTTTATGTTCACAGAAAATAACATGTTTTTCCGCAACCTAGGTCTCCTTGCGCAAACTCTCTTGTATGTGGGAAGACCAAAAACAGTCCCAGTTAGAAATTCGTTACCCGGTCAGTGGCACACACATTAGCATCCCCTTAGACCCACCACCCCCCCACTCCTTCATTTTCCATCTTGTCCCCACAGCCAACCCTCTCACAAGTTACATTGTATCACTTATTTCTCTTTCTACTTCATTAACCAATTCTATCGTAAGAGTACAATGTTGAAATTGCCGCTTCTTAATCTCGGTCCACGGACCCCCCATACCCCACCTAGGCAGACCGCTCCAGCCCTCGATACTCGTCCTGTAACTGTAAGAATTCTGACTGATTTACGACCTTCTCTAGAAAGGCTAACAGGTGCAGGTTCGTATGACTAGGGCAGGGGTAATGCTCCCACCGAAGCTGGGGATACCGGGCCAGGCCAGGTTATGTGTTTGGAGAAAGTGCAACCACCATAAGGTAGGGCCATTGTTCGCAATTGCTTTAGAATTTGACCGCTAACTATTTATATTAGCAAAACCTAGAGCAATACAAAAAGCGGAAGGCAAGCAACCACGAGCTGGCCGACCAGACTCCCCACCACAACCCGAGGCCAGCTAAGAAGGTCCGATTCGCAAAGAGGGAGATATTAGAACCGACGATTTGCCACGATAGTGGCCCCCAGGATGATACGGTGCGCGGTCCGCTGGGCCGGAGAGTTGTGGAAGGGGTCGAAATTATCGACATCAAAGAAGGAACTGGTTTACCCGCAAGAAATGGATGGCGTGTCTATATACACTATGTTCGAAAGTTGCCCGATGGCACCATCTTCGATGACAGCACCGGGTGCAAGCCATATACGTTCATCCTGGGAGCAGGGGAGGTTATCAAGGGGTGGGAGGTTGGGATGGAAGGAATGCGGGTAGGAGGGGAGCGATGGCTCAATATTCCCCCCACCATGTGCTATGGAGATGAGAATTATCTTTCTGGTATGCCGGAGGATACCAACTGGCAGTATAATAGTATGTTTCATTCTTTCAAATATTCCCTAAACGACCGGTGCTAATTCTTTTGCCCAATTCTGGAAATAGTTAAACTGGCCTATGTGAAATAGTGTCCGAGTGTAGGCTGGTGGGAGAGGCGTGCCTAGGAAACTTGTTAGGCGCTGAATGTGTACATTAATACAACTTTCATCCACTAAACATCCCTGTCGAAAGAACTATGATACTTGAACTCACTAAAAACAACGGGTTCGAACGACCCGACCAACGACTACTCCCCCACCCATCCCCAGACCCCCATTTCCTGTGTGGCCAATGGTCTGGGGGCCCATTGTGCCCTTAGGACGGACTGCCAGGAGCCCGGGACCGGACCAGAGGGCCAAGAAAAGCCGTCACGAGAAAGGACGACCGGCCCGACAATCTATGACAGCATTGTGTACGGTGTGCGTTCAGACCGCCCTTGTGTTGTGGGAATTGGAGTCAACGGTGGGGGGCGGGGGAGGCCTTTACGGGACGGCCGGGGCCAATAGGGGATGGTAGGGGACCGCTGGTGACGACAGGTAAGGGTAGCCAATCGTCTTATTAATCACCGGCGCTCCATCTCATTTCCTCACCGACCGTTACCCCCAAACTATCGACATTCATTTAATAGGACGGAAGATGCTAGAAGACTTTCAGGCAACTCACCGGTGAGTTAGAAACTCGGAGAACATTGCGAGATGGGGGGTAGGGCACGTAGCAAAGCGGGGCATGAGGGGAAAGCGGGGTACCAAGAAGAAAGAAGGTGGCGTGAGAAGATGGAAAAGTGGTCTGATATTTGGGCATCAGTAGTTATTGTTTTTTGTACTTAAGAGTTTCGCTCGCCCTCAAGTGTTGAAGTACAAGTCACAGAATACAGTCTATCTTTTATACACAATCACTCGTCTCTTTGAAAACCAGCCTTCTCGCATACGATCGGTATATATCACAATTATAAGAAATCGCACTACGTATAATGAAGCGCCTAGAATGGGGAATAACAGAAGGGGATAGTAGGGAATTTCCGGGAATTTGAGGGAATGGGGGGAAACTATAGGGGCATGAAGGCGACAGTGGGGGACTTTCTGTGAATATGGGTGACTGGAATCAAGGTGGCGAAATCAGGGTTCCGAATTGTCTGACCGGTCAAGTCCGGAAGAGAAGAGCGACTGGTCAGACAAGAAGGGAGGAGGGGACTGGACTTGTATGACATATTTAGTCCAGTCAAGTCTGGTCCAGTCAAAAACTGGCCTAATATGGGATCCCTGCAAGCCTCGCTGAGTTCGGTTAGACTTGTTGCAGATTGGCCATAGTAGGTTTCAATACTCAAAGGGGTTCAAGATACTATGGAAGTATTAGGTCAAGTCACGTGGATCTGTCATACAGAAATTTGTTGAAATTCTCTATATATTTCCTATATATATTCCACACACTACCGTGTAATCTTTTACTTAGTTTGTGTGTCGGCTCCGCCTGTCCACCGCTTACATTACTACAGCTAACATATATATTATAGTGTTTTATTGTTTATTTCAGGATAATATCTCAGGATTGACCATGTGCTTACCAATCAGGTGTTTAGGATTTTACGGTTGTTTATGCATCTCTTATGCACCATTCTTGGTCATGATATGTCTAATAATCGCTCCACAGCCATTTGTTTTCAAGCATATCATTGGAGATTTACTTTGCTGGATTTCAGGGTCAAACATGTTTGCAGTTAGGTGTTATACATTGTTTTGCCTATATGTCTCTTGCGCATATGAACATGAACTTTTCTATAAATAAGGTGCTACCGCCCACCTGGCTTGCATCTTTCTCGTCCGCTCCACCTCCAGCGATTGAAATCTCAACACTATGGGAAATCATCGTGGGAGTGTCCTCTGCCTCTGATCTCCCCCGCCCGTGGCAAGTGCTTGGGGGGTTATCAGGCATTCATCTCTTTCCTCTTTCTGGGGCCTTTGGCCTCCCGTCTGGGGGGTTATGGATTCCTTCCTGGTTCCGTTCAGTCTTCGTTGTGCACGCTCGCGTTGGCGTTCCCACCCTTTACCCCACACGTCACGATGTGTTTCGCTTGGCGATTTGCATGGTCGGCCACCCTCTCAGCCTTGTCAACATACGGTCGCTAGCTTCGGGCTATCGGTGAAGTACTTGCCCTGGTGGCCCTGCTCTCTTGAATTGCACTCTCTCCTGAGTTGCTCGGTCGGTACGGTCAGCATTTGAAAAATCGTCACCATGTCTCCGCCCTCGGTGTTCGTCCTTCTCGGTTACTTGGCAAGCCTTCCTCCTCCCCCTTCCCATGCTTAGATCGGCTTGCACCCTACTGCTACGCCCCTCCCTAGCTAGCACCCTACTGCCCCTTGAGCTAGCACTTTACTACCCCTCACAATAGCAGGCACCTGCACTACTGAGTGGCTCACCTCGCCGGGTGAGTCCCTTCGTCCTTCTCCCGCTCCGGCGACTTACTCGAAGGTCACGAACCTCGCATTAGGTTACGCCGTGTCATGGTATAGCACTACCTCCTTCGCCCATGCTAAAGTATGAAGCGATGCCGCCCCCTGGCTTTTGCCTTGTTGGGATATAGCCTGCCCCTGCAGCCTGCTGGTTTGTGGTCTCGAGTTTCTTTTTCTTTGCGGTTGGGCAATAGTAGTTTCTTCTTTCCTCCCTGTCGGCACTTAGTGCCGAGAGCTACAGTTTCTTTTGTTTCTGGGGGCCCGCTGAAGGGTTTTGTCTTGCTCTGATTTCACTTCTATGATATCTTTTCTTATGTGTCTGGTGGGAGGTATTGCTTGGTCTTGCTTTCATCTTAGGCGCTGGTAGGGGGGGGGGCTGTTCTCGGAATTTCAGGGGCTTGGCTTTTTCCCCTGATGGGGTGACGCGGGTGTGGGTTGCAAGTTTGGTGGGTTTTGTTTTTGCCATAGCTAAGCGCTCTATGCAATTTCTTGTACCTTAACAACGAATATAGGATATTGAAAAAAAAAAGGAAAAAAGGAAAAAAGGAAAAAAAAAGCCCACCTGGCTTAGAAGAATAAAGAACCGGAACTCCTACCAATCCCTTCTTCAACTCCTGGCTAAGCGTACCTCGCAACCGCCCTTGTACTTGCAAAGTATTATCCACATAGAATAGATTGTGCCGCATTCACATTTTAAACAGGTGATGAGCCCGGCGCTCTCCTTACTCTCTTACAAATAGCTCACACGCTTCCGCCCAACAGTGATGAACTACGATCGTATACCTACCTCTACCATAGCAACCGTTCTTGTGGGAACAGAAAATCCTCGGCATTCGGCTCGGCACAACCCCTTTTCTTTACCTCAACAGGACGCGTTCCCCCCATTGCCACACAACTTCCTTTCCCCCCGTCAACAACCATGCTCGGTCTGTGCAGTAGTGAACACTTGACTGCCGGAATCTCTTTTACTCAATTCTATCGTGCTTTGTGCTGGGAAGGAAACTTGCTTTGTGCGAGCTTGTGGATTAGGAAACAGCTATCTTGTGTTCACCAAATACTAAAAGGCTGAGAGAAGTGCTGAGACTGGTCCCTATCATTTTGTCGAAGATTTTTCACGCCTAAAACATTACCCAAATGGCTGATGCTGTAGCTAGCAGACCACTTCATGACTTAGAGTCAGAAACCGAAGATACTGTTAGAGTGGTTCCTCATTACGCTACGCGGTCAACCACCACTGCTGGTGAATCCACTCCTCTTCCGGCTGGCTCTCGTTCCGAATGACCAGGCATAACGCCCGAAAGCTCACCTCTCTCTATGGCCGGTAAAACATCTACTCTGGCTCCCGACAAACACATTCAAAGTTCGAAGAACTTGGTGGCTCCCAACTACAAACTAAGCTCTATCTCAAAGCTTACGGAAAGCGAAAACTAGCATGCTTGGAAACACATTTCTCAATATGTTCTCAAAATTTTGAACTGTTGGAATATTGTGTTAGGTGAAGAAACCATTGACGATTATGCCGAAGACGACAATGATAACTTCATCGATCGCTACCAGTATGCCGCGACATACCTCATCCAAACCGTAGAGTTTCAATGGCTCATCCTCCTCGCTACCCATAGAACCCCTCCTGAAAGATCGACTACTCTCGAGGCCAAATTTGCCAGAGAAAAGACTTCATCTTTCTTCGACCAACTCAAATCTGTTTTCAATACCAAGTACGATATATTGGATCTTCTTTCCGATCATATCAATAAATATGATACCTTATGGAATGGATTACACCTCCTATGCTCTACCGCCTCCTCCACCGACCGATACACTGTATCATTCGTCTTTCAAACAGTGTTCGAGTCACCTGAGGCTAAAGAGGTCATACTCCTTTGTTCGATTCCCGAATCAAGGAATAATATTGTTCATAACCTCCAAACCAAGGAGGACCTTACCTACGATCACGGCTGCAATAAACTCATGGACTTGAAAATTGTTGCTGCTGGTAACTTCACGGATAACAAGGTGGATAAAACCGCTGATGTTAAAGGAAAAGGAAAGGAACCACGAAGAGAACCCTCCCGTCAGGGACCAATGGCCTTACCCAAGGAATGGTTCTACTGCAAAAAGCACTACCCAACTGCTCGGAGCGATGGCCATACCTGGAATGAGTGTGTAAAACTGAAGGCCACTAATGTGAAGAATAAAGAAAAGAGAACCATTAACACGGCAAAGATCGGAAAGGAAGAAAGTCCTGTACCGGTCAGTGCCTTATCCTCCATCCGAACCACTACAAAAATCTCCACCTATCCCTGATGGGTTATAGATACAGGCGCAAGCTCATACATGACAAACAACTTACACCTTTTTATAAACTTTGAGACGGTAAAAGGCAACGTTAGGTTAGGCGATAACTCTATCATAGAGTCATACGGCCGTGGAACAGTTGTGATCTTGGCCAAAACATCTATTGGTCAGGTTTCTTGTGTTTACCTTTAACATGTTCTTTGGGTTCCTGGTTTGGGTTCTTGCAGTTTATTGTCCTGGGGCGAAATTGTTTCTTTGGGGAAGGGATTTTCTTTGGCTAGTTCCGGAAAGGATATGGATATTTCTAGGGAAAATCAAACAAAGGTTATCAGGGCAAAGCTTGATGGACAAGATTATGTTGTGCAAGAAGAGAAAGAGTCGGCAAGGAAGATGACTTACCAACAGTGGCACGAAGCACTTGGACATCCCTCACCTGACTATCTCAAAAGCAACCACTACTCTGACGCTACAAACCTCCCCAAGGTTCCGAATGACTTGTAATGCGAAACATCCATCACGTCCAAAAGCACACAGCGAAAGCCTACATATATTACAGACATACGTTCAAATACACAGTTCGAATTAATTTACTCCGACCTCAGCGGAAAATTCTCTAAAACCTCCTTCGGCAAATCCAACTACTATGTTACCTTCCTAGATGACTGCACAAGATACGCTTGGATATATCCCATCCATGCCAAATCTGACACGGTGACATTATTCACCAGTTTCATCTATGCTCGCTACACTCAATAGAACGCTATAAGCACAACCTTCATAAGAGATAATGGAGGAGAATACGTAAATGCTGTCATGTTAACATTGTTAGACAAGCAAGGTATAGTACACGACCTCTCTCCGGCTTACTCACATGAATCAAATGGTGTTTCTGAACGATACAATCGAACAATTATCACAGCTGCTCGCTTATTGTTGACCGCCTTACCCTTCGCCTTCTGGGCGGAAGCTATCGCAACAGCTGTTTACCGTTGAAACAGACTCCCTCACCAATGTATGGGGAAATCGACGCCCTATGAATCTCTTAACAACAAGAAACGGTCAATCTGCCATCTCCGCCCATACGGGACCAAATACTTTATTCATCTATCACAGGAGAAAGGTCAACCTGGAACGAAACTAATGCCCCGGGTGATTGAAGGTTATCTTATCGGTTATACCTCTTGGCATAAAATATGTAGGATATACATCCCTTTGCAGCACAAAGTTATCGAAACTCGACAAATCCAGTGGACAGCCAAGATAATAACACTAGGGTTGTTCACGAACTGGCTCGAGCCGCCAAGAAACCGCCAAGAGGCTCGAGTCTAGAGTCGAGTCGGCTCCTGGGGCCCTGTCCAAGCCAGCGCGGGCCGTCAAGAGACTCGAGTCCCCTCGTGGACCCCTGTTCGAGCGGCCAAGAGACCGGTTGTCATGAGACTCGAGTCCGCTAGGCTCTTGCACAACACCAAATAACACGGCTTTGAAATACCACCATCGAACTGTTACTTGCTGTGGAAACCTATGGTACTGTGTACCCCCTATCCCGTCTATTATCTACCATTAAGTTTGAAATGGAAACAGACCAGGACCAGAACAGACAAATTAACCCACCAACATATAAGGAACTGTCCTTACCTTGAAACAAATTTTCAGAAACACCCGACCATCCAGCTACCCCACTCCCCACTTTGCCAGAGAAACAACGACAGGATCTGCCACCAGCACCTGTTGACCCTACTGTGGAACTACCTGGACCCTCCCGGCATTTTGGAAGAATCTCAACACAATGGTTGATCAGCTACAAAAAGCGAGTTGGATATCCCGTACAACATGCTACTAGTGAGATACTGGACGAGGACCCCACTACCTATCCGCAAGGTGTCAATAGATCGCTGAAGGCAGAATAGACCTCGGCTAGGAATGATGAGATTATTGCACTAAAGAAGAATAACACCATTGACATTGTCAATATATCAATAGGTCGCAACATTGTCGGCATTAAGTGGGTATTCAAAACCAAACAGAATTCTCATCCTATATTGGAAAGATTTCGAGCAAGAGCCATTGTGCAAGGATTTTCTGACGCTTCTCACTTCGACTTCGAAGACACCTTTGCCCCCGTCATTCGGTACGAATCACTCAGACTACTGATTGTGATATGTGCCAGAAACAAATGCCGACCGCGACAGTTTCACGTCAAATCTGCCTTCCTTTACGGTAAATTGAAAGAAGAAGTTTACATGCGACCGCAACCAGGGTTCAGTGATGGAGACAAAGTATGAAAACTTAACTGATGCATATGTGGACTTAAGCAATGTGCAAACGAATAGTACACTCTATTCGCTAAATTCTTAATATCCCAAGATTAAACCGCATCACAGCACAACCCTTGCATGTTTATCCACAACAGGTTCGAATGCTACATATCGCTTTACATAGACGACATTGCAATATATTCGGCAGATACCCCCCCTCTGATTACTCTCATCAAAGCCCAGAAAATTGCATTTGAGATCTAGGACCTAGGGGAAGCCTCATTTCTACTCGGCCTACATATCCCGTATAGATCAGACCCTATTGTTCTTACCAAGGAACGATACATCGGTACTATCCTCTCGGGATTTGGAATGGAAAACTCGAACACGGTATCTATACTCATACCTAAAGGGATTGAACTTGACAAAGGGATTACACAACAACAAAAAGAGCAAGGTACCACATACCAATCAATGATAGGTTCCCTCATGTACCTCTTTACTGGCACAAGACCCGTTCTAGCGTACACAATTTCATTTCTCGCACAATTTTCTTCTTGCCCTACCTGGGAACATATAAAGGCTGCTAAACACGTGTTTAGATATGTTAAGGGACAGTGAAACCTTGGCCTATTTTACCGGTACACAACAACGAACACTATGAATGTTTATGTTGCCACGGACCTTGCTGGCTGTCACAATACCAGAAGATCCACCTCCGGTTACATTCTTCTATTCAATAACTGTTGTCCCTCCTGGCTTTCAAAGAAACAAGCCTCCGTGAGCAAATCAACAACAAAAGCAGAATTTGTTGCTATGTCCTACAGTACCAGCCATATCCGATGGCTTCTGAACGGCCTCGCCGACCTTCGCCTGCAGGGTGTGATTGGTATGCACGCCAATACTGCTGGTGCAAATATCTTAGCCGTCAACCCCCATATCAACGTTCGAACAAAGCATATCGGCGTCGACTCCTGGATCACGGGCGAACCTCTAGAAGACAACTTGTTCGTTCTCCTTAAGGTTGAATGGGTTAACAATCATGCTGAGATGTATACCAAAATCTTGGCCAAACTCGCCCATCAGGGAATGTGTGCTTTATTGGGCTGTAGATAATGTGGGAAAGTGTTCAAATTCTATGAGTATTTCCTATGTATATTCAACACACTAGAGGGTATTCTTTTCCTTAGTTTGTGTTTCGGCTCGGCCTGTCCACCTCTTATATTACTAAAGCCAAGATATATATTATAGCGTTTCATTGTTTATTTCTAGATAATATCTCGGAATTTACCATGTGCTTACCAATCAGGTGTTTAGGATTTTACGGTTGCATCAGCATAAAAAAAAGGTTACACCCAGACCCGCCCTGTGCTGCCGGTGCGTCCGGCGGTCCAGGCGCATAGAACGTAAACTCGCGTCCTGGGTATGTGGTCTTGTATTGGGTGCTTGTGGACAGGGGTCCATGCCGCCAGGATACATAAGAGGCAACCAAGAACTCAAAAGGTACCGGACGCAGAAAGGTTCACCAGACGCAACAAGGTTCTCCGGACGCAATCCGATAGGATAGTAGAATAGTGGAAGTACTCAGGTGTAACTGGATATCATCGGATACCTCATGAGTCAAAAACTCTACCTTCGAGGACTTTGAATGAGTAAGTGAAACTGTGGAGAATATCCAAAATGTCCGGAAAGATTCATCCAGTATTCCTCATGTTTACTTATTTGAGTCATTTAGATACTCAAATAGGAATATATTTATTAAAGCTAGTCTAGAAAAGAGTAGCACGAGGTAGCTAACAATTTGACAGTACTTGCCCGGAGAACCAAAGTACAAAAGTATTAATAACCCGTAAGCCAGCAGTCGGAGAGTGTGCCGACTGTGTGGATTGGATTCTGCTCGGCGAGGGGAATTGAATGGTATAGATCTCGAATGGTCCACATAGCTATACAAGCGGTTGTTTTTAATATCCGGACACCTTGGCGCTGATTCGTATGTGTCTTGGCGCCAAGGTGTCAGGATACTTAAAGAATCCGCTAGTAGAGGGCAGCAGGGTGAAAAAGGCAGATACCTCAGCAGGCAGATGTCGGCCAGAGTCGGGAAGGGTCTTATTGGAGTCAGCTCGGCGTGGGGAATCGAATGGTATAGGTCCCTAAGTGTCCGCATGCCTGTAGTACCCAGTAGGCAACAATTTGTAAGTACTTGCCCGTGGAACTCAAGTACAATGGTTTGGATAACGTTTCAACCCGCAGTGGCACAGCATCGGGACAGCATGCCTTGGAATCCCCCTCTCAAGGGGAATCGAATGGCCAACGTTTCACAACGTCCACATCGCAATAGAGGTCAGCAGGATGAAAAAGGCAGGTATCTCTCGGGGAAGATGTCCACCAGAGTCGGGAAAGGTCTCATTGGAGTCCTCTCGCCGAGGGGAATCGAATGGTATAGGTCTCGAAGCGTCCGCATCTCTATAGAGGTCAGCAGGATGAAAAAGGCAGATAGCCCAGGGGGCAGATGTCCCCCAGAGTCAGGAAATGTCTCATTGGAGTCCGCTCGCGGAGGGGAATGGAATGGTATAGGTCTCGAAGTGTCCACAGGTCTATAGAGGTCAGAAGATGAAGAAGGCAGATAGCTTAGCGGGCAGATGTCCGCCAGAGTCGGGAAGGGTACCATTAGAGTCCGCTCACTCAGGGGAATCGAATAGTATAGGCCTCGAAACGTCCGCATGCCTGTAGTACCCAGTAGCCAACAGTTTGAAAGAGCTTACCCTTGGAACTCAAGAACGAAAATATGCATAGCCATTCAGCCAGTGGTCAGACAGCATCGGGACAGGGTGCGTTGGAATCAGCCCGTCGAGGGGAATCGAATGGTATAGGTTGCGAAGCGGCCACTTGGCTATCCAGGTCAGCAGGGTGAAAATGGCAAATATCTCAGGGGGCAGATGTGCGCCACAGTCAGGAAGGGCCTCATTGGAGTCCACTCGCCAACAGGAATCGAATGGTATAGGTCTCTAAGTGGCCGCATGCCTGTAGTACCCAGTAGCCAACAATTTGACAGTACTTGCCCGGGGAACTAAAGTACAACAGTATGGGTAACCCTTCAACCAGTGGTCCGACAGTTTCAAGACAGAGTGCGTTGAAGCCAGCTCCGCGACGGGTATTAAATAGTATAGGTCTCGAAGTGTCTGCATACCTCTAGCACTCAGTAGCCAAGGATTTGAAACGACTCACCCTGGGAACTCAAGTACAAAGGTTTGGATAACGTTTCAACCAGCGGTGGGACACCGTCGCGACAGTAGGCGTTGGAGTCCTCTGCTCGAGGGGAATCAGATGGTATAGGTTCCGAAGCGTCCGCATGGCGATAAAGGTCAGTAGTATGAAGAAGTCAGATATCTCAGGGGGCAGATGTTCGGAAGAGTCGGGAACGGTCTCATTGGAGTCCGCTCGCCCATGTGAATCAAATGTAGTAGAGGCCTTGAAGCGTCCCCATGCCTGTCGCACCGAGTAGCCCACAATTTGAAAGTACTTGTCCAAGGAACTCAAGTACAAAAGTATGGATAACCCTTCAATCATCGGTCGGACAACTTCAAGACAGAGTGCGGTGGATTCTGATCGGCCAGGGGAATTGAATGATATTGGTTTCAAAGTGTCCGCATGGCTATACAGGTCAGCAGGGAGAAAAGGGCAGATACCTTAGCAGGAAGATGTCCGCCAGAGTCAGGAAGGCTTTCATGGCAATCCGCTCGGCGAGTGGAATTGAATCGTACAGGTCTCTATGTGTCCGCCTGCATGTAGCACTCAGTAGCCAACAATTTAAAGGTACTTACCAAGAGAACAAAAGTACAAAAATATGCATAGCCATTCAGCCAGGGGTCGGACAGCATTGGGGCAGGGTCTATTGGAATCCGCTGGTCGCGGGCAATTGAGTACTCTAGGTTTCGCAGCGTCCGCATGGCTATAGCAGTCCACATGATGAACAAGGCAGATACCTCAGGGGGCAGATGTCCGCCAGAGTTGGGAAGGGTGTCATTGGTGTCCGCCCGCCGCGGGGAATCGAATGGTATAGGTCTCGAAGTGTCAGCATGGCTACAGAGGTCAGCAGGATAAAAAAGGCACATACCTCACTGGGCACTGGCCGATGTTCACTAGAGTCTGGCAGGGCCTCATTGCAATCAGCTATACTCTGGCAGGGCCTCATTGCAATCCCATAGAGTCAGGAAGGGCCTCATTGGAATCCGCTCGCTTAGGAGTAATGAATAGTGTCAACCTGGATGGAAGAGCATGCCCCTCTCCAAAGGTTGATAATATTCAATAGTTCCAATGATTCGATCATCAAGCCTGATACAAGGTGGGTAGGAACCTAGAAACCTTTTGCGAAAGTTGTTAGCCGTGATCAAATAAGTCGTATGTTTTGGGTCATTAATGGGACAATAGATGGTTAGTCATCCTATGTTTAGATGCTGTTTCGTCTGAACCGGCTTTACCTGGTGATAAAGTAGTCCATTGTAAGTAGAGGCTATCAGGAGCCGGGAGAGTTCCCCAATGGAGAGCCCTATGGGTCACTTACCTTGGTGTTCTTCGGGAGATTAGCGTGTGACATGCACCATCCAGGTGCACTGGGCTGACAGGATGCGGCTTGTATTGCACCCAACAGACTAGGATGCAACCATGGTGCTAGGGCCAGCGGAGGGCGGGCTCAGCGGACAGGATGCTCCAGACGGATGTCCTGCAGCCGGCCGCAATCCCTATCCGTCCGGAGCAAACACTCTTTGTTGTGATGTGTTTATGCATCTCTTATGGACAATTCTTGGTCATGATATTTCTAATAATGGCTGAACACCGTTGTGTTTTCCCGCACATCGGTTGGGATTTACTTTGCTGGATTTCCGGGTCTAACATGTTGGCACTTATGTTTCTTACATTGTTTTGCCTATATTTCTCCTACGCATATAAACGCACTCTTTTCTATAAATTAGGTGCTACCGTCCACCTGGCTTAGCAGAATTAAGACCAAGAACTGCCACCAATCCCTTCTTCAACTCGTGGTTTAGTGTGCCTCGCGACCCCCCTCGTACTTGCGAGGTATTATTCACATGGACTAGATTGTACCGCATGAAAATTTTGAACCAAATTAAGCAAGATTGCCATTTACCGCCTATTTCAAGATCAAATACTGAAGGCCTAGGTGTACCTGAGAGAATATCTGGCCTAACTTCAACTGTGATAAGAATGCATTCTCATCAGAATGCCCTGATAGAATTTTGGACTCAATTCTCAGAAGACAATGCGAATAAATCTGCTTGTAAGGAACAATTCTGCCGTGTACGATGCCTGTGAGTCCGAGTGTGAGTCTTATCGATGCTATTTTAACCAATGATAATAGATCACCATTAAGTAACAGGAATACCTGCTACACGATATATATACATGATCATGCTCAGAAAGACAGGATGCTCTATATGTGAGCATAAATCGTGGCCGAGCACACGAAAAGTTTATGCTGGAGCATGATCATGTGAAATACAAGTCCTTTCCACAAACTGAAATTAATGGCGGGAATATCCCTCGACTAGAGTAGTCCCACCTGGGCTAGTCTAGTCTGTTCTGTTTCCCTTAATGTTGCACTCAGTATGATTCATAACCACAGATCAGAGTTCACTATGACTAGACTCTGGAGTCCAGACTAGTCCATTCTCACACCTTGCGGAACCTTGTGCAAGATAGTAAATACTGGGGGGATCTGGTGGATGATAATTATACCTGGAGAATAATATCTACTTGTCTGGTATTGTAGATGATCAACGAGTGCAATCCCAACAGTCTTCAGATATGTGATGCAATTATGAGTAGAGGGCATATGTTAAGATGGTATGGGATACAGGAAAGCACAAGGTTGTAAAGCTGCCAATTGCTTGAAATAAAAGATGGTATCTGACAAATTGCCAGTGCAATATCGGCTAGATATACAAATTTGTTACACTGGCAGGTTTGACTCCACTATTATTCATATATCAATTGTAAATTTGCTACAATCTGTATCAGCTTTATCAGTTCCACATCAGAATTCCGCATCTGAGGGAACCATTTGGGATTTTGATGTCAGGACTGTGCCTGTTATACTTACAGTTGTGGGCCTTGGCCCGATTGGTGATACGCAGCTGTACTTTAGTTATTGGAGAACTCCAACTATGAGAATTGTAGACAATTGCAACCCGCTACCTCTACAAACCAATATTTAATCCTAAATTCATCCGCCTGACAAATTCCCATATTTACCTGACTTTTATAAGTAATGAACTTATTTGTAATTATGATCAATGATATGATTGTGCATCAAAAATAGAGTAGTGAGGTAAGATAATATGGATCTAGTACAAAGGTAATAGTTACAGAAACCAAGTTGCTGAAAGAGTATAACATGAAGAATGGAGAAGAAGGTTTTAAACAGCTGTTTAGCAGTTGGGTACAGTAGCTCTAAGAGTTGGTTACAAAGTGACAGAAGAGTTATATTGATATGAAAAATAATAGTAGAAAATAGTGATTGGAACACAGGAGAATAAAGAGATGTGGTATCATAACGAATCACTTTGGCAAAATTGGTAATGACAATAGAGCAGCAACTGAAATGCAATAGTTGAATCATAACTGATAAGGAAAAGGGAAGAACCAGGCATCTTATATAACTTTCAATATGAAGCCTGCTTCCACTAGACTGGTGAGGTTGCCGCACCTACCCAATTCCTTTCCCACTTTCCATTGCTGGGTCATCAGTGTGTCGCTTTGGCAGTCCATGCCGCATGTACCACTATCCACCTAAATTGTGGGGTCAGTCTATATACCGCGTGGAATATCCAAGACTTAGCAGAGGAGAAATATTCTGCCATTCCTGTGTGCTGTAGTTTATTCAGAGAGATTGGTGTTTGATGATCTTGTTAGTGTTCGTGACTGTACGGGGCGGGGGAGCCTTTCACTGGCAAGAACCAGCCCTTACACACCAGGTGGGTATTTTTCCTGTAATCCCGGCCCGGCTCCTGTCAGGTGTCTACATACCCTCAGGCTCTGGACGGGGCCCTGCTTGGTACAACCCATTTTTACGAGGAACCTGTCTGGGGAATGAGTAGGGCGGGGGCCGGAGTAGGGACAGGGGTAGGCAATGCCAGAGGAGACAGCCCGCCCAAGGCCATTCAGCAGGGTGGTAAGGGGAAATGGGTTGGCAGCTGGCATTTTTCACAGCTCTGTTTGCCACATAACGAACTCTAGCTCTTCTATCTAGATTACAAAAGCAGAGGCATGTTTGTACTGGTAAGTACCACCCATTGTAGGGTGTTTGGTTCCAAATATGAGGAGGGTTCAAGTTTTAGAGGGAGGATCACACAACAGGGTAGTGTTTTATGTGGATGACTGAACACGGATAATTGCCCAGATGTAGTCCTGTTTGCTTTGGTCAATGACCAGGCTTTATCCAAGATGATAATATAATCTAGGGGACATGATGGCCACCACCTGCCAAAAGTAGAAGTCAGATATCCAAGAATTTTATAGCCACTTGGTGTAGGACAAATGAGGAGGTCCACAATATAGGTTAATAGAACATACAAGAGGATTTCGCATGAGGTGGAAATAAAATTATGAGATGAATAGGTACCATCAAATATGACATATTGTCGCACGTGGTAATGCAGCATTACGCACTAAATGAACTAAGAAATGTGTCATATTGTACCTTATTTTTTTTATATTTTTTTTTTATATCATATATTCGTTGTTAAGGTACAAGAAATCGCATGGAGCGCTAGCTATGGCGAAAACAAAACCCAAAATCCAAGACGAACTAACAAAGGAAATATCCAGCACCAATCTCTTCAGCTGGGGTCCGTACCGGTCCCAGGCCCACACACGGGCAC